>Ga0209596_1004003_pt1 | contig 11369 bp, 6 predicted proteins | sample M_130807_MF_Meta_FD_187314 | JGI IMG/M metagenome (GOLD analysis project Ga0209596, IMG submission 187314) | Freshwater microbial communities from Lake Montjoie, Canada to study carbon cycling - M_130807_MF_MetaG (SPAdes) (version 2) | ecosystem: Environmental > Aquatic > Freshwater > Lake...
ACCGGTGTTTCCAGTTTTCATCCAATTGTAAATCTTCGTGTGGCCACGAAATATAACTCTTGCCGTGTTCGTCACCTGAACGCACCACAAACACACCACCGTTATCATAGCCTTCATCTTCGCCAATTTCCCAGCCCATGGCTGCCAGGGTTTTTTCGGTCCGGATCATGTCTTGTTCATTGCCCAGCCACCAGCGTGAAGCCAGTGTCTGTAAGATTGCTTCTTCATCAGGCTCGCGATCATCACCACTGCCCGCAGGGGCAAATTCTACCACAAGGGTTTTTGGGTCAAAAATGTCGTTTAGTATCATAATGTTTTATTTATCCGTATTTGAGCAGATCACCAACTGATTATGATTACAAATCCTGGTCCACCAGTACCTGATGTTACAGCAGTTGAATTAACTGAGTTGATGGCACCAGCGCCTCCACCACCACAACCTGGAGCACCCGAACCTGCTGAACCTGCTGCACCGCCAGCAGTAGAGCTAGATCCACCACCACCAGCACCACCAGTAAATAATAAACTTTTTCTTACTATCACACCAGCAGTTCCTCTTCCAGCAGGCGTAGCACCTGACGCAACTGCACCAGCAGATATTGCAGGATAAAAATCTTGTCCCAATGAGCCTGTGACAGCCGCAAAACCAGCACCAGCTGTTGGTGTCGTCCCGCCACCGCCACCTCCTTGACCACCAGACACAAGTAAACCTGTTGTGGGATATGTCAGTGCTGTTGGAGCGGCACCTGCTCTCGACCCACCTGTGCCACCAGTTTGACCAACTAACAAAGTAAATGTTCCCCTGCCCGCCAATGGCATAACACCAATAGTTGCTAAAGTACCACCAGTGCCACCTGGACTACCAGTTGTTGCTTCAGTACCGCCAGCAGAACCGCCATTGGCCAACAACACAGTCATATTTGAAGTCAGTGTTGTGCTTGGTTCTATTGTGACATAGGTTGGTGTTCCAGGATTACCAGTAACACCACTATTGGCTGAGACAATAACCAAACCTACACCACCAAAACCTGTTTGAACATATAACACATCAGGCAAAAACTGTGCAGGAATTAATACGGTGCTCTGACCACCAGATCCACCTCCGCCACCTCCACCGCCAGTGGCAGAACCACCTCGACCTCCTGTGCTACCACCACCACCGCCACCCACACCAATCATGTACACCCAACTCACGCCACGTGGCTTGCGCCAGGTCTGCCACTGTCGCAGTGTGGTACCAGACTGTCCATAAAATTCTTGTATGTTGTAACCTGGTGTTGCGAGTATGTGATTAAAGTCTAACATGGCATTACCAACTCAAAATTAAAACAAAACCGTCACCACCGTTGCCGGGTCTGGCTAATGTGTTGGCACCAGCTGTTGTGGTTGATCCACCCGAACCACCACCACCTGAACCTGGTGCACCGTTGCCTCCAGCACCTGCTTGGCCGCCAGAAGTGTTGCTGGCACCGCCGCCACCCATGCCACCATAATTCATTATGAAGTTTCTTGTAATTATTCCACTGCCCCCTGCAGTTGCTGGGGTGGCACCCGAGGCTGCTGTGCCACCCGATTGAGCTGGCAAAAAGAAATCGTTAATGGGAACACCAGCAGGCACGCTTCGGCTGCCGCCTGCGCCGCCAGCCGAGGTTCCGCAACCACCCCCACCAGTGCCACCCATGACCATGAGCCCTGTGACTGGAAATGTCAACGTAGCACCTGCACTACCGGGTCCAGAAGGACCAGCATTACCACCGGTGGTACCTGATTGTCCTACAAAGAAGGTGTAATAACCACGTGCTGCTAGTGGCATGCCTGCAATGGTGGCCAAGGCACCGCCTGTGGCAGCACCCGATACTCCACCGTTGGCCAGCAATACGGTCATGTTGGATGTGAGTGTGGTACTGGGTTCTATGGCAACATAGGTAGGCCCACCACCTTGTTGAAATTGGCTACTTACCAGCGTGGCAGGTTGCTGCCCTCCTGCACCGCATTGTACGTACAGCACGTCAGGCACAAAAAATGCCGGTATCCACACACAAGTTTGACCGCCCGAGCCGCCGGCACCACCACCAACGTTTACGCCGCCGCTATTACCACCAACTGCTCCACTTGACCCGCCACCCACACCAATCATGTAGACGTTTTTGACGCCACGTGGCTTGCGCCAGGTCTGCCATTGTGAGCTTAATGTAAACACACCACCCGGGGTGGCTGTACCTGCTGTTGTGGTAACTGCGGCGCCACCTGGGGTGGCACTGATGGTAATGCTGGTGTCACTGGCCACCTGGATGATGTAAAATGTCACTGGTGTGGTGTAGTTGGCAGTACCGTTGATTGTGCCTGCCGATAATGTGCCTGACACTGTGATGGCCTGTCCCACTAGATAACCACCACTGGCAGCACTGCTGGTCACAGTTAATATACCACCAACAACAAGTGTTACCGAAGCAATATTGCCAATGATGCCACCTTGTCCAGTGAAATACTGTACGTCCATGCCGGGGGTTGAGAGTATGTTGTTGAAGTCTAACATGTTATGTGGTTATAATATAAACAAATCCTGCACCGCCATTGCCACCTCTAGCAATAGTTGTGTTAGTTGTATTCATGCCGCCAGCGCCACCGCCACCACAGCCAGGTGCGCCATCACCGCCTGCACCTGCTGTGCCACCTGCGGTGTCGGTGGCTCCGCCCCCGCCGGCACCTCCAAAATTGAATAAAAAGTTACGTGACGCAAATCCCGATTGTCCAGCACCCGAAGGCACACTTGATCCAGTGCCGTTTTGTGTGCCACCTGAGATGGGCAAGGGAAAGAAATCAGTGCCTAATGTGCCTGTGATGGCAATTATACTACCAGCAGGAGCACCACTGCCATTGGTGCCGCCAGCGCCACCACCTCCGGTGACCATAAGTCCTGTAGTGGGCGGTGTTATATTAGCACCGGTTGCACCGGCGTTGGCTCCTGCAGCGCCAACTTGGCCGGCCAGCAGTGTGTAAAATCCTCGGCCAGCCAGACACATGCCATTAATGTTCGCAGCACTTGGCGTTGGCACAGTTCCACCAGTAGTGCTGGTGGCTGCTACTGTGGTACTAGTACCGCCCTGGGCCAACAACAAGGTGCCTGCTGGTCCAATGGTCGAATATGGTTCAATACAAACGTATGTTATAGTACCGGCTGTGCCAAGTCCACCTGAAGTAGTCACACCTGCACCACCTGCGCCTGCTTGAATGTACAAGGTATCTGGCACAAACATAGCAGGAATCATCACAGTGGTTTGACCGCCACTTGATCCACCGGCACCACCACCTGATGTTGTAGTGGTGTTGATTCCTGTGCCACCACCACCTCCGCCACCTACACCTAAGAGATGAATCCATCGGGCGCCGCGTGGTTTTTTCCACACTTGCCACTGTAGCAGTGTTGTGGTTGCTGGTCCAGAAAAATACTGTATGTCAGCGCCGGGAGTGGCCAGAATGTTGTTGAAATCCAACATGTTATATGTTTAGTTTAGTATGCGCCGGCTATGACTGAGGCCACCCAGCCTGAGGCCACTGTGGTACCTAGACCTGCATACAGTTTGTAACCAGCAGGCAAGGCAAAGTTTAGTGGATAGTCAATGTCCACTGTGGCTGCGGTGTTGATGGCAGTGATAGCCGGAAGTGATACTTCACCGTAAAACACGTTGTTGGTGGCTGTGGCGTTGGTTGAGCCGTTGTTGATGTATACACGTGCCACACTGGCCACGTTGGTGCCAATGGCCTTGAGTCTAATACGCTGTACAAAACCACCGTTGGTGGCGTCTGCTGTGAAAATCAAGATGTTGTTGGCACCAATGCCAGTGTAGTCACCGGTTGCTGTTGTGAGTGTGGTGCTGCCAATGCCGCCTACAGCACCTGCTTTTGAAAAAATTGGATTGGGATTTGCTGCCATGTTGTTGTATCTCCGTTAAGTGTGCATATTTATGGCAGGTTCCACCACTGTGCTGTGGTTGTGACCCTGCCCAAGTTCATACCGGTACCCTGTTGAGTACCGTCTAAAAAGTTTATGTTTGCGCTGTCCACGGTGATCACGTTGGCTGTACCGGCCACGTTGAACAAGATGTTACCACCGGATGTGGTGATGTTCACGTTGCTTGTACCATTGGCAATGCTGGCCCCGCCACCGCTTGTGATACCGGTCAGTGCGGATCCGTTACCCACAAAGTAATTACCAGAGATATTGCCAGTAGCACTAATTATACCACCAGTCAATATATTGCCACCGGTAATGTTGGCTGTGACTGACACAACCGAACCCAATACACTTGAGCCAGTCACAGTACCAGTTGAGCTAATCAATCCACCTGTTAATACATTGCCACCGGTAATGTTGGCAGTAGCAGATATCAAACTAGAGGTTGTTATGTTACCAGCAAATGTTCCAGCACCTGTGGCAAAACTGTTCACAGAATACTGAGAAATAGTAGTTGTGCTAGTATTTGTTACATAAACAAATCTACCAGACGGATCAATTGCTATACCACTCGGGCCTGTGCTGGCAGTGGCTGTTGATACTGATGTTAGTGCACCGGTTGACTGATTGATTGAATACACGCCAATTGCCGGAGAATTACTACAAACCACGTATGCAAATCTACCAGACGGATCAACAGCAACAGAGCCTGGTAGACTACTTGGAGTGGCAATGGCAGTGGTAATTGAGGTCAATTGACCGGTCAACTGATTGATCAAATACATGGAAACAGTAGCGGCAGCAAAATTACAAACATACGCAAACCTACCAGAGGGATCACAGGTTACGTAATTTGGACTAGTGCCCGAGGCAATGGTTGGAGTTGACAATGCAGTCAGTTGACCAGTACCACGATCAACGGAGAACATTAAAACTGTGGAATTGGTATAATCAGTAGCGTACACAAACCTACCAGTTGGATCAACTGTGATTGCATACGCATTGGCAGCGGCAATGGTAGGAGTTGACAATGCAGTCAACGCACCAGTTGACTGGTTGATCGAAAACATGGATATGATATCGTCAGTAGTGGCCCCCGTCACATACACAAATCTACCAGTTGGATCAACTGCAATTCCTGTGGGACTGGTACCCACAGTGATAGCAGTGGCAATCGAGGTCAATTGCCCAGTCGACTGACTGATTGAAAACATATAAACAGTGGCATCACCAGAGTTTGTGGCATACACAAATCTACCAGTTGGATCAACTGCGATCCAACCGGTTGACGCGTTATTACCCATGTTGATAGTGGGGGTTCCTAATGCAGTCAACGCACCAGTTGTTTGATTGATGGAAAACTGCCTAATTTGTTGAAAAGATGCTGAATAACTTATTGCGTATACATATTTGCCCAATGGTTCAGTCGCAACATACGAAGGATTGGTACCTGCGGCCACTGTGGCTGTTGACAATGCAGTTACTTGTCCAGTTCCTTGATACACTATTCCTTGAGGAGCCACCACTTGATACGGTGATTGAACAAAAGTGGTGCTTAGTAATAAATTGGCAGTGACTGTTCCAGTAGCAGATATCAATCCACCGGTTAATAAGTTGCCGCCAGTTATGTTACCTGTTGCTACAACTTGAGCACCTGTGTTAAGATTGCCACCACTAATATTACCAGTTGAGCTAATCAATCCGCCGGTTAAGACGTTTCCACCAATAATATTAGCACTTGCTGAAATCAATCCTGTTATGTACTCACCGGTGCTGGCGTATGTTGCTATGGTTGTGCCAGCCACACCTATAGTGGTGTTAGAACTGGCTGCGACTGTGACGTTCGATGTGCCGTTTGTGATTGCTGAGCCGCTACCAGCAGATATACCAGTTAGTGCAGATCCATTACCGATAAAGTAGTTGCCAGCAATATTGCCTGCGGCCGATATCAATCCACCGGTTAGGATGTTACCACCTGTGATATTAGCACTTGCACTTACAACCGAACCTAATACACTTGAACCGGTTACGGTGCCAGTTGAACTAATCAGTCCACCAGTTAATACGTTACCACCGGTTACGTTTGCACTTGCTGATACAACTGAACCCAATACGCTTGAACCGGTTATGGTACCAGTTGCACTTACAAGTCCACCAGTTAATACGTTACCACCGGTGATGTTGGCTGCCGATGTTATAGTTGATGTGGCACTAATCAATCCACCGGTTAAAATATTGCCACCAGTGATGTTGGCGCTAACTGATACTACTGATCCTAAATGACTTGAGCCAGTTACGGTACCGGTTGAGCTAATCAATCCACCGGTTAAAATGTTACCACCGGTTATGTTGGCCGCACTTGTGATTGTTGATGTAGCACTTACAAGCCCACCGGTTAAAATGTTACCACCGGTTATGTTGGCACTGGCTGATACAACCGACCCTAATACGCTTGAACCGGTTACGGTACTGGCCGCACTAATCAATCCACCAGTTAAGATATTGCCACCGGTTATGTTGGCTGCTGATGTTATGTTGGCAGTTGCTGAAATCAATCCTGCTGTTAATATGTTACCACCGGTTATGTTGGCTGCTGATGTTATGTTGGCAGTTGCTGAAATCAATCCTGCTGTTAATATGTTACCACCGGTTATGTTGGCAGTGACTGACACAACTGCACCCAAATGACTTGTGCCGGTAACAGTACTAGTGGCTGAGATCAATCCACCAGTTAACAAGTTACCACCTGTGATGTTGGCTGCTGATGTAATATTACCAGTTGCTGAAATTTCTCCAGTAACGTACTCACCGGTTGTGGCATAAGTTGTTACTGTAGATCCTGTAACACCTACTGTGACGTTTGAATTGAGTGCCACAGTAACATTACTTGTACCGTTTGTGATTGCGGAACCAGCACTAGCTGTAATACCAGTTAATGCAGAACCGTTACCAATAAAGTAGTTACCGGTAATATTGCCTGCGGCTGATATCAATCCACCTGTTAATACATTGCCACCAGTGATGTTGGCGGCTGATGTTATTGTCGATGTAGTACTAAGCAATCCACCTGTTAGGATGTTTCCACCAGTTACATTGCCTGCTGATACAATATTACCCGATGCACTGATGATTCCGGTTATGTACTCACCGGTGCTGGCGTATGTTGCTATGGTTGTTCCAGCAATGCCAACAGTGACATTTGCGCCTGATGCCACAGTAACATTACTGGTGCCGTTGATAATTTGTGATCCAGCACCTACTGTGATACCAGTTAAGGCAGATCCATTACCGATAAAATAATTGCCAGCAATATTACCAGTAGCACTTATTAAACCACCAGTTAAGACGTTACCACCGGTAATATTAGCACTTGCTGAAACTACACTACCTAACAAACTTGAACCGGTAATAGTACCAGTTGTGCTCACGCTTGTGCCAGTTGCGGCACCAATATTTGGAGTTGTAAGAACTGCACCAGCCTTGACGCTGATGTTGCCTGATCCATCAAATGCAGTTGTGGTGTTATCTACCTTGGCGTTGATCACTGTGCCAGCTATACTGATACCAGCACCAGTGTTGGCTGTGTATGCTTGACTTGAACTAAAAATACTAAATGTAATACTTGAAGTACCGAAAGTTATAACTCCTGCTGGAGCACTAACAATAAAGGCTGTACCAGCATTGACATTACCACTTGTGGTAAAGAAATAATCATTGATGCTGAGCTGTTCTGTACTATTTGCACCGTATTCGTCTGTGTCAGTTGACCGCACAATGTTTGTGGCATTGGCCCAGGTGTACACACCATTTGTGACTGCATTGGCTTCGTTCTTGACCAGGATACGTGTGCCCAAGGTTTGAACGTTGGCGGTGTCAATTAAATTGTAAGATCCAGTTGTGGTCAATAACGCACCAACTCCGTTGGCAGCACCGTTGGGTTGAGTGTATGTAATTGCACCACCAGTGGTTGTGGCCAATGTGGTTGTGGTGGCCACTGTGACTGGTGCATGATAACTGATACCAGTTGTGGCAAAGTTATCAACGTAGGCTTTGGTAGCCGCATCTGCATCTTGAACTGGACTGTTCAAGTTGTTGATATAAGTGTTGGCACTCAATACAACGTTAGCAACAGGATTCAAGTTGAGGTTGCCACTTCCTGTGCTTATGGTCAATGCACCTGAATTATTACGAACTGTAGAAGTATTGACGTTACCACCTGTAACATTGCCTGTGGCACTTACCAATCCGCCTGTTAAGATGTTGCTGCCTGTGATATTTGCACTTGCTGACACAACCGATCCCAGTATGCTTGACCCAGTTATGGTTGATGTAGCAGATATCAATCCACCGGTTAAAACGTTTCCACCGGTTATGTTGGCTGTGACTGATACTACAGATCCCAAATAGCTTGACCCGGTTATAGTACTGGTTGCGCTAATTAATCCGCCAGTGAGTACATTACCACCAGTTATGTTGGCTGTGACTGATACAACTGATCCTAGGTGACTTGAGCCAGTTACTGTTCCAGTAGAACTGATCAGGCCACCAGTTAATAAATTACCACCAGTTATGTTACCAGCAGTAGAGAGTGATGTGGCTATAATAGTACCAATGATGTTTCCACCAGTTATATTGCCAGTTGCACTGATCAAACCCCCGGTTAACACATTGCCCGCAGTCACGTTGCCCGTGGCTGTCACAAACGTGTCTACTGTTACGTTGCCGTAAATTCTAGTGCCTGATTGGAGTTTTGCCATATTCTAGTATTTACCGTATGTTATATACCGTATCGCCCACGCAGTGCATTGTAGTTTGTAGTAACTTCATTTGAGGATAGAGCTCTGTTATATATCATAACAGTTGCTATTTTTCCATTTAAATATCTAGTCGCAATGCTAATACACCTGCCCCAATTAAGATTGTATCCCGTACCTGTAAAATTTGCACTACCTGTATATGAAACAGTATTTACAGAGTTCAAATAGCCAATAGTTGATGTTCCAGATTTAACAAAAACTAACTGACACCAAGTATTTGTTGGTACTGTAATAGTTGGAGTAACATCAAAACCACTTCCATTATAGTATGCAAAATAAAATGCATTCAATGTGTTGCTGTCTTGTTGTATTACAAATCCTCCTGTCGGACTATGATTATAATCTAAAATATCAGCGTATTGCATCTGTGAGGATCCGCAGTTTACCCATACCGCAACCGTGATAGCAGTTCCACTTGTTAAACTAATAACTCCATTCTCTACATAGTTAGTTGATCCGTTGAATGCAATAGACCCACCATTACTGGCATTATAAGTAGGTCCACTTGTTAATGTACCATTGAAACCACTACCACTCAAATCAGTCCATGTGGTACCAGTTCCTGGATAACTAGAAGTCTGACCAGCATCCAACCATAACACAAGACTACTATCTACAACAGGTGCTCCTGTGAATTCATCAAATATGTTTTTGACTTGTAACACGCCTGTGCTGACATCACGGCGAGAAAAGTTGTTGAGATTGACGTTGGCTGTTGGCCCTGTGGCCACGTAGACAGTTGCGGCAGCGGCCTGCTGAGTTTGGGCACCCCAGATATAAAGCCCAGACGTTCCGTCACCTGTATAGGTATTATTACTACTGCTATTGGCCACACTGATTTCCATTCCAATGGCTGTTGCTGTGGCATTTCCTAGATTGGTTGACATGGCACATTGGTACCAATTGTTACCAACTGGGGTAATATTACCAGTTGGAACGCTGGCACCGTTTGATGCTGTCAGAGATCCCACAGTACCAGTTGATAGATTAAAAAATGCTGTTGCTTGGTTGGTAAATCCAGTGTATTCTTTTAGTCCAATTGCTATATTACCTCTTTCCCCGGCCTTGGCAAACACACTTGCACTATAGGTACTTGAGAGTGCTCCTGCTGTGACCGGAATGCTTTGAGTAATAACATGTCGAGTATTGGCCACGCTGTCTTCCGTTAACTTGGTGCCAGTTAATGAGTTTTCTGGTGCAGGAGTCACGTTGATTGCTACTGTTACATTACCTGAGGTGCTATTCCATTTGCTGGTTTGATTAAATTGTTGGCTGTATGACACAATATTATTACCAGTATTGATACCATTGATACCAAGTTGTCCGGTGCCACCACTGGCACTGTAACTGACCTCATCAAAAGAGCCAGACGCATACTCTATACCTGATGAATTAACACGTTGTGCAAAGTTGTTGAGGTTGACTCCTGTGCCCAACATTCCTACATATTTGGTTGCGGATGCAGATAGTTCTAGTTGTACGCCCCATACATACATTTGAGATCCGTTGTAGTTAGTACCATCATAATTTCCAATTCTAACAGGTTGCGGATTCCAAGCAGTAGAAGTAGCTGGTATAGTGTATGTTGCAGTAATTCTATACCAACCATTGCCAACCGCAGTTATGGTTCCTGTTACAGAGGAGTTACCGGCACTAGTAGCAGCCACTGTACCATTTAATATATCAAATACTACGTATCCAGTAGGAACACCTACTTCATTAACAATTACACATTTTTGTTGATTGATATATTTTACATACGCAGATACAGTATAAACTTGTCCAGATGTGATTGAAAATACCAAACTCCCACGGCCTGGTGTGGTAGTAACTGTAGGATATAGACCAGTAGCAGTAACTAAATCAGCAGTTAGTGATCCATCTGGTGCGATTGCTTGATCAGCGGTTACTGTTGTTGTTTGATTGAGCCAATTGGCATTATCAAGTTGTTGAGTATAAAGAAATAAATTTGTCGCTATACTCACACCATTATTGTATACGTAAGCACCTGTGATACCTGTGGTGCTGTAACTGACTTCATCAAACGAGCCATTGACCAAGAGTGTGCCAGTGTTTAATAGTCTACTTGCTATGGTCATTTTACTGGAACACCGTGTCTAGTCCGCCCACAGCATTGTTGTAGTACGTGTAGGCTCTCACACCTGATGTGTTGGCCCAGGTCACTGAGTTGGCGTTGCCAATGTTCAAGTTGGCCAGGGTGCTCACGTTGCCCGATGCTGTGATCAAACCGGCTGTGATAATGTTTCCACCGGTGATGTTGGCTGTGGCACTTACCAGTCCACCAGTTAATAAATTGCCACCGGTGATGTTGGCTGTGACTGATACTACTGCACCCAAATGACTTGTACCGGTTACAGTGCTGGCTGCTGAAATCAATCCACCGGTTAGGATGTTGCCACCGGTTACGTTTGCACTTGCTGAAACTACACTACCTAACAAACTTGAACCAGTCACAGTGCTGGCTGCTGAAATCAATCCACCGGTTAGGATGTTGCCACCGGTTACGTTTGCACTTGCTGAAACTACACTACCTAACAAACTTGAACCAGTCACAGTACCGGTTGAGCTAACAAGCC
>Ga0209596_1004004_pt1 | contig 11366 bp, 9 predicted proteins | sample M_130807_MF_Meta_FD_187314 | JGI IMG/M metagenome (GOLD analysis project Ga0209596, IMG submission 187314) | Freshwater microbial communities from Lake Montjoie, Canada to study carbon cycling - M_130807_MF_MetaG (SPAdes) (version 2) | ecosystem: Environmental > Aquatic > Freshwater > Lake...
AGATTTCGTCCCAAGAAATCTGCCCATTCCAGATGAACATCCTTGCGATTCGGCCAATATTTACGGAGTATCTAAATATTTTATTGAAGAATTATGTGCATATTATTCTCGGCTAGATTCACAACTAGATTTCACATTGTTTCGCATCGGAGCAGTGTTAGACGATGATATACAACCTTCGACAGCGCTTAAAATAGGGGAGATGACAATCCCTTTTTGTACTCTAGGTACAGTTTCAGTAAGTAAGGTTGTTGACGCCTTGATCCTAGCTACGACTAATTCATTAGGTTCTGGAAGACGAGTCATGAACTTAGTTTCAGAACGAATTCATTCAGAAATTCCTACGATCGAAGCGCTTCAACTTTGTTTAGGGGATAGGTACAAAGAATTAGATACAGCTCATTATCAAATTCCCGGTAACGAATTTGATGCTCTTTACGATACAAGTTTATTCAAGAGCTTTATAAGCAAAATATCGAATAACGCGTAAGTGTTGAAAAGAGGCTCTTAGAGCTCTAAGAGCGCAATCGTGAACTCATTCTGGAATTTTCCAGTTGGATCGCACGTGCGAACATAGTCTCTAAAATCATCAAACTTAGGATAAACAGTTCTCAAGTGGGCACCGTCGATGTTGAAGACTTTACCCAAGTGAGCCCTGAAACCAAATGGAAGGAGCGCATCTTCAATAAGTGAGACCAAGTAGGGGACTTCGTAGTCGTTCTTCCATGTGAAGTGAATACACACAGTCTCTCGACCATTTGCAGGGCTCATCCAATGATCATCAGCTGCGATAGAGCGAATCTCAGTAACTAATAATTTCTCACCAAAGTTATGAGAGATTTTCTCAACAGCAGCAAATGCTTCAGCTGCTCGCTCGGATGGAACAAAGAACTCGCTCTGTAATTCATTTCCAGCACTTGGGTTTGCATCGATTCTAAAATGAGGTAGTCGCAAATGCCAAGGACCAGGAACCCCGAATTGTTCAGTTGAGGCAGTTGGATCTACTCCAAAAATCGGATGTGCTTTTTCACTTCGTGCAGGTGTTTCAAAATAAGAGTCAGGAGTTGGAGTCTTTGACTTGAACCAAACATCTCCAACTTTGTCGCCAGCCCATGTTGTGAAATAACTGACGTTATACGCACCGGATAGAACTTCAACGATATTCTCACCGAAAGTCTTCACTGGCATATTGCCATAAACGGTCTGGAAGATTTCAAATGTAGGTTGAATATCAACTTCAAATGATGTTGCAATTCCTGGTAGGCCTAAGGCAACGACAGATGCATAAAATTCGGAATCAACGCCTCGAGTCAACGTACGAATAGTTCCATCAGGACCCATGAGATTTACAGATTTGATGGCAGTATGAAGTGCGCCATTTTTGATTCCAGAACCATGAGACCCAGTTGCTACAGCGCCACCGATTGAAATATGTGGAAGTGAAGCCAAGTTATGTAGCGCCCATCCATGCGCATGCAAAAATTCAGAAACAACTGCGTAGTTCATTCCCGCATTGATGGTTGCTGTCTTTGTCTCTGGGTGAATTTCAAGTTCGCTTGGCATAGCATCGAGAACGACAGCAGTATGGCGAGTATCAGCGGCTGTATTAAAACAGTGCGCTGATCCTCGTGCTCGAATCCTCTCGGAGCTAGAAACTACTTCTGCAAGCTCTGTAATAGATTTTGGATGCAGAGTTTGCGCATCATGAAAATTGATATTTGTTGCCCAGTTCTGCTTTGCCATGTTCCTAAATCCATTCCAAATCTTTAGTCACTACTTGAACCAGCCCTTAGTTTAGTGGCATGCGATAAGGCTGAAAGGACAGGATTTCAATTTGCCTTCTTCTAAATTTCGATTTCGCTCCCAGATTGATATTTCCCGGCATTTCTTCCGTTGAGAAGATGAACATACCCACCTCCATAGATGTTCCAGATTTTGAGATTGTCGGTCACAATCGCTGTACTTTCATCGATTCCCACAATGCGCACACCCTCAGGTGCCTTGAGAAATAATTGAGCAGCGCTATCTGGTATCCATTTGAAGAATTTGTTGTAATGAGGAATAACTCGAATATGTGGAAGTAAGCCAAAACCAATTTCTCCACTCTCTTTCATTTTGCGAAAGTGAGGGATGTCAGGACCAAATGCCATCGCCCCTGCACTGCAACCCGCCAAGGATGATCCTGATTTCCAACTTGCAATAATTGCATCCCAGACTGGAGTACCAGCGAGTGTTTGAGCCAAATAATGTGGGTCACCACCGCTGAGATAAATAAGTCCTGCACCCTGAATTTTTTCCGCGAAATCAATTCGCATTGCATCCTCGCGGGTAAATACTGGAAGGAAAACTTGCTGCGCACCAATTCGATCTGCTTGTTCTTTTCCAATTCTTTCCCAATAACGCAATCGCTCGCTGCTCTCTTGACCAGCAGCAGTTGCAAGTTGTACGTAACGAAGAGATGGACCACTTTGAATCAGTGAACTCTCTAGCTCGGCCATTACTGGCAGATATTCACCCGAACCAACGAGTGCCAGAGTTCCAGATTGGGTCACTCGCGAAAGGTACCCCATTCATTATTCCTATTCATTGCACTAGCATCACGACATGATTACTCAGCGCAAACTTGGCCCATATTCTGTCTCTGCCATTGGAATGGGATGTATGCCATTCTCTTTTCCTAATGATCGCTATCCAGGATTGACTGAGCAGCAAGATGTTGCAATCGCAGTTATCCATAAGGCACTCGATGCCGGTATCTCTCTTCTTGATACTGCAGATATTTATGCTCCAAGTTGGAACTCTGTAGGACATAACGAAATTATTGTCGGAAAAGCATTTGCTTCTTGGAAAGGAACTCCTGAGCAAAAGGCGAAAGTTGTCATTGCAACAAAAGGTGGCATTACTCGTGAAAATGATGGATCAATGTTTGGTATTCCAGGACGCGATGCATCAAAGAATTATTTGTATCGCGCTGTTGAAGCCTCTGCGCTCAAGCTAGGCCTTTCAAAAATTCCATTGTGGCAACACCACAGAAGTGATGCATCTCTTACATATGAAGCGCAGTTCGAAAATGTAATGACACTAAAAGAACACGGATATGTAGCCGAAATTGGTGTAAGCAATGTCAATGCGAAGATGCTTCGACATGCGATCAAAGTAGGAGGTCGCCCTGAAGAGGGCGGAGTCATCTCTGTGCAAAATGAATTTAGCCCCAATTATCGTCACGCAGCAGATGTGATTGATATCTGTACCGAATATGGAATTGCGTATCTTCCTTGGTCACCACTTGGTGGCGGCGGAAACTTTGCAAAGATCGCAACTGGTGAATTAGGTGCATTCAAAAAGATGGCAGATAGCAAAGGGGTTTCCCCATATGCACTCACCATTGCATGGCACCTCAACCAATTCCCTACATCAATTCCAATCCCAGGTGCTTCAAAGGCATCTTCAATTTTGGATTCGCTCTCAGGTGTAGATATCAAACTCTCTGCGAGTGAGATAGCAGAACTCAATGCGAGCTGCCCAACAAATACTCCAGAGAGCAAAGAACTTCTAGATGATTTGAAGTTTCCTGCCTAATGGCAAAGCATTCTCAATACTTACAGATTGAAGAAATTACTGGCATTCCCGTTCATGAGCTTTGCTATGAGGGCCTCGACTTCGCTGCGGTGAATGTAGTCATCTTTCAAGAGTTGATCTATTGAACGAGCAATACCCTCCCGGGCCATTTGTGCATGACCTGGAATGAGTTCCACAGGTATGAAGTCACCGCCGAAGGTAAAGATTTTGTTATGGGGAGCGGTTACAAGAAATTTTGAGAGAAACTCACTTGAGGTAATGGGATCGATGATCCATGACCAACACATGTCCACGTAAACATTAGAAAAGTGTTTAGCCATGGCTAAAAGTTCATTGTGAAGGGGATATGTGATGTGCATCAGTACAAAACGAATATTTGGAAAATCAGAAATAACTGTTTGAAGATGCTCCAAATTTTTCTTGACTCGATGTAAATTCATATGGTTAGCACCTGCAATATAACCAGTATGTATCTTTACGGGCAGGTTGTATTTTTCAGACTCCTTAAGCGCGTATCTAAAGAGATTATTTCCTACTGCGTTATATTCTTCAGTACTTACCGAATCCTTATTCGAAAGATATCGGCTCATAATTTTGCTTGCAACGTCGTCGGATACAGCGTGAAAGTCCAAATCCCGCCAATAGGCACATGGATCCTTAATCGAAATAGCAACATCGCCCCAATTCCTGAATGCGGCCGCAATTGCGTTGTGGGCATCTTTGAGGGAAGTAATTTCACTGCCTAAAATGCGTGATAGAACGTTGATATCCCATTGAGTAGCAATCTTCAAAGTTCCAAAATCATGACTAAAGAGGTCGGAATCAGCTGGATCATCGCGATAAACCTCATCGAAATCCAATGAATTTATTTGCACATGGTCGATGAGAGTCTTATTTTGAAGAATATCTCGATAAAAACCTGGCTTTACATGTTTGTTGAGTAATTGAGTTATTTCATTGCAGTTTGAAGCATCTATATCATCAATGTCCCACAACACTTTGAGTGACTTGCGCAAACATTGTCCATAACCAGTACCTCTGGTGTGCTGATAAAAAGGTGAAACCAAATTCCATTTCTCAGTGGAATTTGCTTCGCTACCGAAAAATCGATCATAATCATTTTGTGCCATACCTGCCGATAAAAGATCTGAGTCTAAGTAGTGGCTAAATAGATATGAAAAATCCAAATTTCCCATTTTCTTATCTTCGATTCTTCGAATCTCAGGAGGGAGGTGTTCGTGTGTATCCTGAAAATGAGTCTCAGAGATGATTTCTCTTAAGTTTGAGTTGGCTTGTCTACTCACTTCTGTCATTCCCAAAGGCTAGTACGGACGCTCATCTCTCACAATGAGCCTAAGAAAAGAAAATTATCCAAGCAATAAATTCAGACCGGCCAGCGCTGCACTCACCAACGTAATATTTTGAAAGAGTTCCAGATTTAGCTTATTGATTACCTTGCGTCCCAATATCGCACCAAGTGGGACCATAGGTAGCGCGGGGAGAATGTAGTAGAGAGATTCAAAATTCAAGAGGCCTAATGCAAGAGTAAATGGAAGTTTGAAAAGATTGACCAAAAAGAAGAGCCATGCATTATTTCCCATAAATTTCATCACTGTATTTTCGCGAAGCAAAAGATAGATACTCATCGGAGGACCACCAGAATTAGCAACCATGCTCATAAATCCTGTCATAAGACCAAGGCTTAGACGCAGTGCTTTTGGATAGCGAAGATTGAGACTGAAATTATTTCTTTGTAATCGCTGACTAATTGGATAGAGGATTACGAGCAGAAGCACAATCACACCGATTGTGTGTTTGAGGGATACATTTGTTGAACGAGATAGAAAATAGACTCCACCAAATATTCCAAAAATTATTGGCCAAATTAAGCCACGGAGCATTTTCCATTCAACGTGTTTCTTATAGACGCCTATTGCAAAGAGATCACCAGTAATCAAAAGTATGAGCATGACGCCCATAGATTCTTTAGCAGGAAGCAAGGTAGCCAATAGTGCGGCGTTGACCATTCCGATGCCACCGATTGCAGTCTTAGAAAAACCTGTCAGAAAACCGATGAGCGCTAATAATAAAATTAGAGTTAGCGACATCCTAAGTTATTGAATTCTTCTAGGAAGAAAAAACTTGATCAAAGAGTGCAAATGAGCGCTCACGAAGACTTACTTCATCTTCTTTCATAGCATCTGCAACAGGAGCCCATTTTTCTTTTGGGGCTCCGATTCCCTCGACCATTCTTCCAAGAGATTCAGCGTGAGACTCTGGATGGAATTGAACAGCCCACGCATTACCTTTTCGAAATGCAATTGCAGCCTCAACATCTGTCGCGAGAATTTCAACACCTGGAATATTTCTAATGCTTTCTGGGTCAATAAAATCTTCATGCCAGAGCATCCAGCCACCTTCATGAATTTCGGGAGACTCACTTGTTATCTTCTTGAAGCCAATATTCTTTTCCGCACGGCGATTAACTTCTCCACCCAAGGCTCTAGCCATGATTTGTGAACCGTAGCAAATTCCAAAATACGGTTCATTGGATTCGATGCGAGTTTTTACAAGCTCAATTTCTTGTGGTGACGATGGATGTTCGTAACCAGTTGAGACAGAGTTTGGCGAACCAAGAAGAATGAGTAGATCCGCAGCAAGCACATCTTGTGCATCCCATTTTTGCTCACGGAAGTAGCGTGTTATTTCGTGACCACGTGCATCTGCCCATTCACCCAAAATGGCTAGTTCTGCACCCACTACTTCGTGGCTAAGGATCGCAATTTTTGACATGGGTGAATACTAATTAGTTTTTCTTCTTCCATCCAGTCGGACACATTGGTTTGGCTGCAATTATCTTCTTTACAACTTTTCCTCTTACACAAGTAATTGGGTAACCATTAACCTTTTGTGGCGATGTGTTTTGCTTTCCTGCCGAACTGCTGTTTCCTGGTTGATTGTTATTTGAAGGTGAATTATCGGGCGTTGGAGAAGTGGACTTCACCTTTGATTTATCAACTGTGCCGGTCAATTTAACTTTGACGATTGGCCTAGAATATGTAAAACCATAAGCACCAAGGTGCAACCAACCATCTGCTTCTTTCACGATTGTTGTTGCGATTTGGCTGGAGCCACTTTCAGTGCTTATGGATACGGTCGCCGAAACAGGTGCTGATGTGAAGTTATATAAGCAACGCGCAACATCAGAGCGCATCAGTAGATCGTAAGTGCCAATAGCAAGTGATGTCCCATCTGGTCTGTAATGCAATCCAGCAACTTGATAATTGAGAAAATTATCAGCAAAATCCGGAGCTCCAGGTGAATAAGCGGCAGAGTTTGTGGTCACAAGACCAATCATTTGATTCTTATCTTGCAAACAAGGATTAGAGGCACTTGCCACATTGTTACCAACTGTTGAAAAGAACCACGATCGATGCTCACCACTAGCCGTATCTTTCATAATTCCTGATAGTTGCTTTATCCATTCAACTGCTGCGTTATTTCCTGCCATAGTAGTTTCCCACCAAGTAACCAAATCGGGATTTCTGAAATAGTTAGGAGTAGGAAGAGTTGCTTCTTGCTCATTGGTTAGCAAAACTGATACTTCGGGAACAAGGACGGGATTTGCTTCAACACTGATTCGGTTTTGAGAATCATCAATTTTGGTGATGCTGATATTTGGGTTAGTTAGTCTGCCATTGAGCCAACCAGTAAGTGTGTTTGGCAAATGAAGAGCAAGTGCAATTCTTTGTTTTTCAGATATTTCAGCTTTTGTTCCTGTCTTTAGATCAGGACCGGAATATCCCTCCACAACAGCATTGAGATCAAATATAAATAGCTTTTTCGTTTTTGATGAAATGTATGCATCCATCAGTACTTTGACATCATATGTATCAGCATTTCCCATATGCATCACACCGGATGCTTGCCATCGCGAAGGTGTTGAAGCCTCAGGAAAACCTCGTGAAGGATCTGCCGGGAAAGTTAGACCGTCGGTGCCTCCCAGATATTTTGCTGTAACAAGTGGTGAATCAGAATTAGGAGAGATAGCAAGGCTTTCAATACATAATGTATTAATGACACTTGTGCACACAGGCAAGTAGATACGCATCCCAATGCCCGTATCTCCACCACAAGGAGCAAGGTTTAGAGACTCGCAAGGTGCATGTTTTGTTATTCCAGATTGAGCAACATTATTGATGATATTTTCTACTTCACTATTAGCTAACGCAAAAACTTCCGATTGCCCGGTGCCTAATTCTCCAAAAGAATCAATAATTACATGGCGCCTTGCTTCACTGGCAATGACTTGCGGGGCGACTGAAGCAGTTAATCCCACGACAAGTGAGAAAATCGCAAACGTTCTTTTGAATGGCATAGTTGAAGTTTGACCTTATAAATTCAAAATGTCTATATTTTTATTCTTCGTACCTTCGCAAAGTGGGGCGGGTCGGGCTCGAACCGACGACGACCGGATTATGAGTCCGGGGCTCTAACCAACTGAGCTACCGCCCCTTGGGCAATACTGAAACTTTACTGCATCATCAATATTTGAGACTCAGTCCTATCGTCACATTCAAGCGCAATTCTTGAATCGTGAGATATTTTGAACCAGCGCATCTACGAGTCGTTGATAGTCTTGCCATATAAATAGCACGAGGGGGAATCATGGAAACAACAGCCACATGCCCATATACCGGCGCAAAGCTTGCAGATGAAGGTAAATACAACCGCGACTGGTGGCCAGATCAATTAGATCTAAAGATTTTGCAACAGAATTCGCCCCTTGCTGATCCTATGGATAAGAAATTTAATTACGCAAAAGAATTCAAGTCATTAGATATGAAGGCATTAGTACGCGATCTTGAATCGTTGATGACAGATTCCCAAGAGTGGTGGCCAGCAGATTACGGACACTACGGGCCATTCTTCATTCGAATGGCGTGGCATAGCGCCGGTACTTATCGCACAAGTGATGGACGCGGTGGTGGCGGTGCAGGTATGCAACGTTTCGCACCACTAAATAGCTGGCCAGATAATGTTAATTTAGACAAAGCGCGTCGCTTGTTGTGGCCAATAAAGCAAAAATATGGCAAGAAGATTTCATGGGCAGACCTGATGATTTTGACGGGAAATGTTGCAATTGAATCTATGGGATTGAAAACATTTGGATTCGGTGGCGGACGCGAAGATGTATGGGAACCAGATGAGACATATTGGGGTAAAGAAGCACAGTGGCTCGCAGATGAGCGCTACAGCGGAGATCGCAAATTAGATGAACCACTTGCAGCAGTTCAAATGGGACTCATCTATGTAAACCCTGAAGGACCAAATGGTGTACCTGACGTTCTAGGATCAGCGCGCGATATTCGTGAAACTTTTGCGCGCATGGCGATGAATGATGAAGAAACAGTTGCACTCATTGCAGGTGGACATACATTTGGTAAAGCACATGGTGCGGCATCACCTGAAAAATATGTCGGCGCAGAACCAGAAGGTGCTCCAATAGAGCAGATGGGTCTAGGTTGGAAGAATACTTTCGGTAAAGGTAACGGCGCTGAAACTATTTCAAGTGGTCTTGAAGGTGCGTGGACACCAACACCTACTCAGTGGGATAACACTTATTTCAAAACCCTCTTCAAATACGAATGGGTGCAAACCAAGAGTCCAGCGGGAGCAACTCAATGGATTCCAACCGATGAATCAGCAAAGAAGTCTGTGCCTGATGCACACATCGATGGAAAAACACATGCACCAGTTATGTTTACAACAGATCTTGCTCTTCGAACAGATCCTGCTTATGAAAAAATCTCCCGCCGTTTCTCAGAGAATCCAGATCAATTAGCTGATGCATTTGCTCGCGCTTGGTTTAAATTAACTCACCGAGATATGGGACCTAAAAATCGCTATCTAGGACCACTTGTTCCAAAGGAAGAGTTGATTTGGCAAGATCCACTTCCAAAGGCAAGCAAAGTAAAGCTATCAGAGAAGAAAATTTCTGTGTTGAAGAAGGCAATCATTGACTCTGGCCTTTCTACTTCCCAACTAGTTACAACTGCATGGGCTTCAGCTTCTACTTTCCGAGGAACAGATAAGCGCGGTGGTGCAAATGGTGCTCGTATCGCACTTGAACCACAGCGCACGTGGGAGGCCAATAACCCTAAGGAACTTGGGAAAGTTCTCAAGAAGTTAGAGAAAATTCAAAGTGATTTCAATTCAAAGAATAAGAAATCACCCGTCTCACTTGCAGACCTCATCGTCCTTGGTGGAAATGCAGCAATTGAAGGAGCGGCTAAAAAAGCGGGCCATAAAGTTGCTGTTCCATTTAGATCAGGCCGCACCGATGCAACGCAAAAACAGACCGATGTGACATCTTTTGCAGTCTTGGAACCGGCAGCAGATGGCTTCCGTAACTTTATGAAGTCAGGCAATAGTACTCCGGCGGAATATCAGTTAGTAGATCGCGCTGCACTTTTGACTCTTACTGCTCCAGAGATGAGTGTTCTAGTTGGTGGCTTGCGCGTACTTGGTGCTAATACCGATGGTTCAGATATTGGTGTTTTCACCAAAAAGAAAGGAGCGCTAACAAATGACTTCTTTGTTAATGTCTTATCTCCTAAAACTTCCTGGGCACCAAAGAAGGGCACAGAGTTATTTGAGGCCCACGATAATAAAACTGGAGATGTGAAGTGGACTGGTACTCGCGCTGATTTAGTCTTTGGTTCGAATTCTATTTTGCGTGCGATTGCTGAGGTTTATGCCAGCAATGATGCGCAAGAGAAGTTTGTTCATGACTTTATTTCCGCGTGGAATAAGGTCATGGAATTGGATCGCTTCTAAATCACATAATGTCAGCGCTGCTTTTGAGATAACTCACAGGCAGTAGTTGTAGGCTAACTTTTATGAGATTGCGCGCTGTTGCTCCGCTAATAGTTAGCTTCCTATTACTGTGCACGTTTCCTAATGCGTACGCTTCTCCCATCTACGTATTTCCAGTGGCAGACTGCACGGTCAAATATGTACGTTCGCATCATGATTACCCAGCGACAGATATTTTGGCAAAAGCAGGATGTAAATATGTAGCCCCTGTTGATGGTGTTGTATATGAAGTTGCTCCAAAAGATATGTGGAGTAGTAAGACAAATCTTGGCCAAGATCGTGGGGGATTATCAGTTTCAATTATTGGAATTGATGGCGTTCGCTATTACGGATCGCACTTCAAAAGTATTGAACCGGGAATTGAACCGGGAGTAAATGTTGTAGCAGGGCAGGTACTTGCATATATTGGTGCAACAGGAAGTGCTCGCGGAACTGCTCCGCATGTTCACTTTGGAATATCTTGGCCGACAGCTCCCGAAGATAATGTGTGGTGGGTTCGTCGTGGTGTTTTATATCCATGGAAATATTTGGATGCGTGGAAAGTTGGGAAAGATCTATCACCAGCTAAAGCACTTGATACATTGCAATTAAAAGTAGGCGAGATTCCACCTAAACCAAAAAAATAGACCCCACCGGTTTCCCGATGAGGCCTATCTTAAAGTGATCTGCTAATTAGGCAGGGTTTACTGCATCAGCCTGAGGACCCTTTGGACCCTGTACGACCTCAAATGAAACTGCCTGACCCTCTTCAAGGGACTTGTAACCGTTTCCTTGGATTGCTGAGTAGTGAACGAATACATCTTGTCCGCCACCATCAACTGCAATGAAACCGAAACCCTTTTCAGAGTTGAACCACTTAACTGTGCCTGTTGCCATGTTTTTACTTTTCCTTCGATATGTGGGTGTTC
>Ga0209596_1004009_pt1 | contig 11358 bp, 11 predicted proteins | sample M_130807_MF_Meta_FD_187314 | JGI IMG/M metagenome (GOLD analysis project Ga0209596, IMG submission 187314) | Freshwater microbial communities from Lake Montjoie, Canada to study carbon cycling - M_130807_MF_MetaG (SPAdes) (version 2) | ecosystem: Environmental > Aquatic > Freshwater > Lake...
TTGCAACTTATGTGATCTCTCGGCCCGATGCGCTGATTGTCAGTGATGTTGCGGCGCCAGCGAGGGTAGATATAAACCCACCAGACTCAAGCGTTTGACCGACTAATTCAGGGCAGGTATAGCATTCGCCCGCTGCGATGCTTTTCGCGCTGATAACTATGTTTGCGGCGCTTGCTGAGCCCGCCAGAGGCACTAGGTTGACGCTGAATGTTACGGCCCCGCCTGTGGTATTGGTCACCGTGAATTTGTCAATGATTGCCTTGCAGTTCAGTGCTGTGTACTGAGTAGTCTGCGCGTTCTCCGCTCGCTTTGGCGGAATTATGTTTTTAACTGTGACGGTCATGGTGTGGCCTCGTTAATTAGCTTCAGAATGCGGTCAATTTCTGCAATTTCCGCATTTCTTCCAGCGACCGCCTGCTCATTCCACGCGACAAGTCTTGCCCTTTTCTTCTGTAGCGCGGGTATGTCATATTCTGTGACTTTTGACATTACTTCGGTAATTCTTACTGTCGTCGTGTCTAACTGCTCGATTTCTGGGTCTGTCATTTTAGTCACCTATTAGAGAACTTCGTACTGGAAAAGAAATGTGTAAGTATCATTAGTCACTGGCACTATCCCAGTGGCCTTAAATTTCGCCCTGTCATTTGTCGCATCTGCTTGGATTCCCCAGATAGACTGTGATGACGTTGAGTTGGCAGTTCCGCCCAACTGAAACGCTGTAGTCAATGCCGACGGAATGGGAAGGCTCATTCCAACCTCTGACGCTAGCAATGTAGTGGTTAAATCTATATCTAGCTGACCGCTGACTGTTACAGAATTTCCGAGCCTAGACCAAGTGCATAATCTAGCCGTAGAAGCTGCCACGTTTGTGACGTTCGTAAGTGTGGGGGTGTAAGTTCCAGAGGCAATATATTGGTTAGTCGCACCAGTCACAGCCCCAGCGTTATTGTGCAGCGCAGTTCCGTATAAACGGCCATCTGAAGTGATATTTATGCCATTACTGCCGCCGCCTGTTATAACTCCATTGCCAGTGACCGCAAATTTAACAGTGCCAGCATTATTTTGAACAACTATAACGTCGTCTGTATCTGCGAATGTACCACGCCTAAAAATAACAGCATCAATGCCGGGAGCAGTTAGAATCTCAGGAGGAATTGAGCCGTTATAGGAATTTTGAAGAGGAGCTGCAAAAATCGTGTAATCATAATATGCGCCATCGTCTGCTAAAAGATTTAACCCAGTACCAGCGTTGGTGAGTGTTACTCCATTCAACTGGCGCCCTGTTACATCCCCGAACCCATTTACACGAAATGTTGGTGTTCCCGCCGTGTTTATCCCCTCATACACATAATCAAAATTTGATCCTGTGCCAATTTTTACCGAGAATGCCTGCCTCACAAAGTCGGTTAATATTTCTGGGTCCGTCGAGCTGTTATAAGCTTTTTGTAGTGTCACTGCGGAAATTAACGGAGCCACAAGGTCAAGAATAGATGATGGGGTAAGGTTTAAATCGTTGGATATAGCGTTGATAAGGTTTAGGCAATTATTAAGCCCCGCGTTTGCGTTGCCAGACTCAATTAGTGCCTGCTCTACTAATTCCCTCAGGCCATCTATTAGGTTCGCTTTGGCGCTTGCGTTTGCAGCTTCTATTGCTACAACTTCTAGGGCCGTAGAGGATCCGTCTACTTCAGCAAACAGATTTTCGAACTGCTTAATCTGCTCATGGTTTTTGAGGAATTGCGCGAGCTGATCGCGGCTTAATTTTAATCCAGCCATCAGTAGGCTAACGCCTCAAATTTTGCCTCGATTCTGGCAAATGTTAATTGGCTGTCACTGTCACCTTGGAACCGCTGAGCCCGCCAATTGCGCATAGAGCCGTTTTGAAACCACACTAGGCGCTGACGACGCTCCCCGTTGCTTCCGGCTGAAATAGATCGGTTTTGGCTCCACGAAATGCCGTCTAATGAGTAAGATGTGCTGATTGTAGCAACCACCCCGACCGCTGTACGCCCAGCCAGTGCCACCAATTCCATTTCGTTAAATATCGCCCCCTTGCTTTCTGCATAAATTATCTGTGTCGCAAATTCCCAGCGAACTTTTACGCCCCAGTGCGAGCTGATTGTGCTGCTCAGGTAGCCTATTGATCCGCTGGACGGGTCGCCCACTAGCCATTTGTCGTAGCACCACACAAAGTCCCGAGCTAGATACTGGCTAAACCCGCCCGTGGCTGTGGTGAGTGTGAACCATATTTGCTGTCCGGCTGCCTGCGTTGCGCTTGCGTCAAAAACTAAAGTTCGGTCAGGTAGGTGGACATAAAGAAATTCGTGTGATTTATCAATTCTGGCCTCGACTTTGCACAATGCAAGTTCTGATTCGACGATCCCCTGCAAAATCGTGTCGATTTCCTGCGTCGCTATTTTTGTTGTCGAAGCATTCACCCCAAGATAAATACTAGGCGATTCATTCCGACCGCCACCGATAAATGCGATGGTTTGCTGAAAAATACAGCAAGCATGAGTGCCTACGGCACCTTTGGTTATTTGGGCGCCTTCTAAACGCTGGAATGGGAAAAGGTTCCCGCCTACGTTATCAAAAAATTCTATTGTGTGCCGGTTGACTGCGACGGCTTCATTTCTAAGCTTTAAAACGGCCACAATTGGGTCAGGGTCTATTTCCGATGACCCGTATTTCAGGGGGTTGACTGAAAATGGGTCGTTTAATTCTGTAACAACTAATGCCTCACCATCCGTGGTCATGAAATACCCATCAATAGCCATTTGGCTAAGTACCGTTCCCAAATCAACATCGGTATTTTGCGTTAGCGTTGCTCCGTCCCAGAAGTAAAGCCTACCACCTGATGCTATTGATAAATAATCGAATGAGTAATCAAACGTAACCAGCCCGCCGCTGCCCACATCGCCCAGTGTGGTAACCGCACCGGCGATAGAAATGCTCACCAATTTTGTGCCGATCACTCGATAGCAGACGCCGTTCCAATTTATCCCGCCACGGTTCAATCCTGTTCCCGTTCCGTTTGATACTATCCCATCCGCCGGGCGCAGATACTCAGAACTTATCCCTGTCGCTTTTGGCACCGGGATTAAATTCACAGGGTATGACGTGCGGAAATCAGATCCGCTGTCAGAATAAACGCCGTTGAGTATCGGAATTTGCATTAGCCGACTCGATACCACGTTGAGTTGAGCTTGCTAAATCTAAGGCGGAAAAATAGGTTTGCCGTGAGTGTAGTTGGCGCCCCAACAACCGTCGATCCGTTGCCGCTTATGGTTAGTGTTGTGACCGCCTGAGTGCAGTTAACCAACACCTCTTGCCCGTCGATACAGTTGGCCAGTAGGGGCAGCGTAATCGTCATCGCAGCGTAACCGGCAAGCGGCTGGAGTATTAGCCAAGTGCTAGCACTGCTATTTGTAACTGTCACCACCGTGCCCGACACCGAAGGCGCGGCATATTGCGGGGTTAGACCTGGGGCAGTTAAAAGCCCCTGCAAATAGGCAACAAATGTGGCCATTGCTGTGCGGGAAACGTAATCATTATTGGCGTCGTAAAATAACGGCTGCAATCCTGTGACGCTGGTACTGACCGGAATAGTTGTGGACATAATAATTACTCGAAAATGCTGAAGTTTTGCCCGTCAACCTGTGGCTCTGTAGGTATCGGCATGAATGGTTGATCGTAACTTTTAGCACCAGCACCCAGTGGGGTAGTGCTGGGGAATTGCATCTCTATTGGCCGCGCTGCGATTCTCAGTAGCGTGTTGTAGCTGTTTTTTGCGGCTATTTTCGTCTCAACGCTGACGGTTTTCCCGTAGGATGGCGCCAGCAGAATTGCGAGGTTTGTGCGTATCGCCTGCAATGCAGAATTTTTAACACTGGTGTCCGTGCTTAGGCTGGCGTCTGATTGGCTAGATGAAAGTGGGTAACCCAAACGAACACCGAAGGCATGCCACTCGGCCATCATCGCGTCAAGCTTATACATGGCGCTCTGAAGCTGCTCAACTTGCAAGTCGAAAACATAGCTAGCCATTCCGATTTCTTCGAATGCTTGTTCAACCAATTGTTGTTTCGTCCAGCCCATAATTTTAACCCTTGGTTAAACCCAGCTTTGGGCGTTTTTCAGTGCTCAGTTTAAACGCTTTTACCGCATCCGGCATAGTTTCATGCCATCCGTCTTGCAATAGTTGTGCGCACTCAGAATCATTTTTAACTCTGGCGCTAGAATATGTTGTGCCTTCAGGGCCGAAGTGGTTTCCTGGGCATTTGTACAGTAGTGCAGGGAATTGCATTCTATTTTCCTTTTTTACTATTGCGCGCTTTGCTTAAAGCTATAGCTACAGCTTGCTTTTGCGGTTTTCCGGCTTTCATTTCTGACTTGATGTTTGACGATACTATTTTTGGGCTTGCGCCTTTCTTTAGTGGCATAAATTACCCTGTCAATGGCCAAAATAAAGCCCCCAGTTACGGGGGCATGGTTTTTTAGGCGAGTCGATACGTGACAAAAGTATTTGCAGCCGTGCGTACCGTGCGGAAATGTCCCGATGTTACGGTGGCCACTACCGCGCTCCCTACTATGGTGTGACCTGTCGCTGCTGTTACGGTGAAGGCGTTGGCACCAGTAGCGATTACAGTCCACTCAATAGCTTCGTTAGTTGCCCAATCACTGGTTGCTTCCATCACACTACCAGTTGGAACCGTACCTGCTACTGCCGCCGCTGTGGTGGATGTTACGATTCCCCCAATAATCGCCGCAGCACTTACTGCACCTGTCACGTTCACGGCGACGGGGGTTGTTTGGAAAGGGTTATTTAGGCGGGTCTGCTTAACAATAGGAGCCGTGCCGATTTCATAATAAACCGGCAATCCGCCAATGGCTTCAATGACAAGCGTTGCGCCGGTGGTGTATGAGCCAAAAACGGTTTGGGTGTTATTAACTGTCCCCAAAAGCGTTAAGGTGTCAGGCTGGTTGACGAAACCGGACACACGAAAAACTTGTGCCGACCCTTGAGTGTAAACCGCGACTGATTCTGTAGCGGGGATTGTGATTTGTACGCGGCCTGCGCCGACAAGAAAGCTAGACATAATTTAATTCCTGTGCTGTATGGAAATACAGGGACCGAAGCCCCCAGATTATTAGGTTTGTGAGAACATCATGATTCCGGCCATTTGCGGTTGTACGCAAGCGACTCCGAATGATGTATCTAAACGGTAACGGGTCAAACGTGTTTGAATGTCGAATTCTTTAATCATCACCAATTCAACACCCTGATCTGTAGTGCCCCGCATAACAGCTGCACCACCATCACTAGGAACTGCCAGTTTTGACGGAATCAACAACATTGCATCTTTATGCCAAAACGGGTTCACGTTTGCAGCTACGGTGTTCAGGAATACAATTGCTGCGGTTGCTGATTCAGTCACGATCACATTTTGATATTGAGCCTCGGCATTCGATCCGCCTTGGTTGCTGATCAATGGAGGAGAAATAACCAAAGTAGTCGAGCTGGGTACGCTAACAACGCGGTGTGTTTTGAGCACTCCTGTATCACCCTTGGTGATGTGGTGAACCGCATTACTACCAGCAATAGTGAACGCATCGCCTGCCACAACGTTAGTTGTAGAGCTGACGGTTATAGTCTGGTAACGGTTATCGACGTTTGACGTCTCGCCAGTGGTGGTTGCCGTGCTAGTGGCTGCCGGAACGTAGTAGTTAAGTGCAGCGGCACGGGTGTCCATGGTTATGCCACCACCGCCTGCCGCAGCCGGTAAACGCCGACCTACATCTAACTTATAGGTTTCAAAGCTAGCCACTTGCCCAAGCAAACCACGACGCAGCGCATCTTCGCTGACTTTATTTCCAAACGAACGCGCTGAAACTTGCAGGTTATTAGCCATGCCGTTGTAGTCGCGTGTGTTCAAGAACAATTTGCGGTCTTCGAACGGAATTCCCTGCTCGTTAAAAACTGCATCGCACTGCGCAACGTCATCAAAACCGACTGCAGCAGCACTTCGCTTAACAAACAGCGTACCTTGCAAGGCCGCAACACTCATCACCGCAGTGTTAATGTCTGAAGCTAATTTCTGGCGTGCAGATTTGCCGAGGTTTTCGTTTTGCAAGGCATCGCGAAGCTCTGTCGCACTCATCGACCAAGGCACAGATTTATCGTAACCAATGGTCACAGGAACAGTTAATTGGGTCTGAGCTTTAAAGTTTGTGGTTTGGTCCGCACCGTCGAAGCTGGAGACGATGTAAGGCATCGGGTAACGCATTACATTACCAGTCCGCTCCATTGTTTGGGGGTCGAGGGTTTTAATAGTTACGTTGCTCGAAATTGCTAGGCTGTCCTGAAAGGACGCCAGCGAATCATCGAACATAATTTTTTCTTCTTTTGAAAATTGATTTGCCATGAGTTAATTACCTAATTTGATTTTAATTGTCGGCGGTAGGCTGCGACTTTTGTACGGTCGCCCGTTCTGTCTGCCTCTGCCATTAGTTGTTCGAGCTTCGAATCGTTGGACTGTACGCCACGGCCGGACCCGGCTATTGTCTTCTCAGGTGGAGGTGGTGGTTGTCGTTTTGTCACGGTCATTCGAGCCTCTAGTTTTACGATTGCTTTGGTGAATTCCACAGGGTTTTTAATCCCGGCCAGCTCGGCCAGTTTTGTTGGGTTTTTGCCTAAATATCCCACAATATTTGCCGCATTATCCGCAGCTTGAACGACAACGCCTTGTTGCGTAACGCTCAATGCTTCCAATACCGCTGCTTCCGCTTCTTCAAAATCGCGCATTTTTAGCGCGGCCTTTGCGTCTGCGTATCGCTTTAATTGTGTTTGCCATTCTTGCTGCTGCGCTTCCGCTGCCTTACGCTCTAGCTCTGCTGCTGCATCGGCTTGCGCTTTGTCCGCATACCATTGCGCCAGCTTCGCTTCATAGTCATCTTCGTCGTACTCACACGCGGCCAGCGTCGGTTTAACGCTCACAGCAACCGGCTTGTTCTCAGTTGTCAGTTCGCTTAACTTGCGCTGCAATTCGCGGTTTTCACGTGAAAGAGTTCTATTTGTTTTGCGTACCTCTTTAACCCATAGTGGTGCGTTTTCGTGCTCATCGTCTTCTGGCGGTTGCGACTCGCCTTCAAGCTGAATAACGTCCTCATCGTCGTCTGGTTCAATTGCCTCAACTTCTGGCGCCTGCTCTAGCTCTTCGATTTCTTCGTTTGCTTGTTCTGCAATTTCATCAATCATGCTTGACCCTGTGGTGTCTCACTCATGGTGACCGGCTGAGTGGGTGCCGGTGTAAATGCTGCTTGCTGTGCTTGTGCGCCTTGTATGGCCTGAGCCATTTTGATTGCCGCGTCTTGCTTGCTAACTTCTATTCCGGCTAGTGTCTCGATAGTTTGCGCGTGAGTTAATTCGGATTTGGCGATCACACCAACGGTGTCAGCGCGGGATTTGGCTGCGTTTGCGTCGGCTTCATTGGCGAGTGATTCGGCTAACTTCGCATTAGCATCTGGCGGTTGGTTAGCTGCCGCCTTAGCCATTTCCGCGCGCTCTTCGTCGGTCGGTTTTACCGCGCCCATTTTCACAAGACGCTGACGGAAAAAGTCGCGGGTATCTTGTAGCCCTTCACCTTCCATGTTCATCATCGCCATTGATTGCAGCACCGACGACGTTTCTTGGTCTGTGGTAATGCGAATCATCTCGATTAGGTTGCGTAAGGTGGCCGACTTTTTGCTTGAAGAACTTGGTCCGACTTCTGACACAACGTCAAACGTTGCCTGTGTTAAATCGTTTTCGAGCTCTGTGCCTTTATCTGTTGCGACTGGGCGCATTAGTTCAGCGGAACTGATTTGGCCTTGATTGCCCACGGTTTTCATTTTGCGGCCCGGCTCAACGTAAAGCTCTTTGGCCATGCCAAGCCAGATTTGACCGCCGCGCTGAATGCCTTTGGCGAAATTGCTCACATAGATATAAGTCTGCATCCCCAAGCTATTTTGAATTAGCTCAACAGCTTTGCCGGAAATGTTCGCCGCAATTTGCTCGCCTTGATCGGCACGGCCCAATATTTCGGCCATGTCCTGTTCGGTGATTTGCAGGAGGGCAGCCATAGCTGGGGGAATTTGAGGTGAGCGGGTGTATCCGATTGGCCCACTAGGTAGAGTCTGGCCGTTAGCGTCGGTGATTGGATTCACCAGCATGTATGGGTAGTTTTTGATGTTGTCCTCAGACCACAACACCTCATTCCCGGCCATTTGCTCAGGCGTGAAAATCGGTTTCTCAACGCTCGAAAGTGCGGAAATTTCCCCAAGCTTACTGATTTGCATGTTCTTCAGGCGGGCCGCGTCTTTCGCATACCGAACGTGGCCCATGCAGCGCTCAACACCTCCGACAACTAGGCGCTTACCGTAAACTGGAACGATAGGAATGTTTGGCCCTGCAATCAGCCCGCAGTCTTCGAGGATGCCACCGCCGCTCATGATGTATTTGTGGACACGGCGCTTTTTAACTTTCTTTTCGCTGACTTTCTTTGTGCCAACAGCCTTGAGATAATCCGTCAGCCCTTCATCTTCCTCGAAGTCCGCATCAGTGTATTTCTCCTCAGTGCCGTCAATTGCCTCGTAGGTGTAGACCGTCTGCGCTTTCTGTTCAACTTTGTAATACTCAGCTATGTAAACCAGATCAGCTGCACACCAATCAAAATCAAGCGCGTTAATGTCTTTCGGCCAGCTTTGTGGATTATCACCGTACTCTTCAACGTAGGCGTCACGAGTCATCGACGTGAGCACCCAGCACTTGGTGGCGTCGGATTTGTTTTGGCGCTTGGCTTGCAGGTCGAAATAAACGCACGTGTCTGCGTCGGTGATTGGCTCTATCTGGATGCGCTGGTGATCGTTGTCGTCGTCTTCTTCGTCTTCGTACACCGCACGGAAACGGTATGCACCAAAGCCACCGCCAACAGCCTCCTCGAACGCATTGTCGTAAGCCTCATCAGCGGTTGAATCCTGCTCATCAGCCCTGTAAAGCCCGTCGCAAGTGTCGGCCAGTTTGCCGTTCTCGGTGCCATCCTTGCTGATAAAATCAACGGTGATCCGGTTGTTTCGGTACTCACTGAAAATGCGCGCAATCGAGAGCTGGATTTTATTCATCTCCAGCTTCAATTTATTTTCGAACTGCTCGCCTAGCTTTCCTTCCCACATTGCCCCAGCGATAGTGTAGAACCGGCGGTCCTCTAAGCACTGGCGGCGCTCATCGCGCAGAGTCGATTCCACCTCGCTGAATTCTCGTAGTGATTCGGTGTGAATGCGCTTGTACTTTTCAGACTGAAGGATAGCCATAACTGCACACTGTGGGAGTTGTGCCAATTATGGACTACTTTTTGAGAAGTGACAATATTTGTCAGTTGGTGACGGTTTTTGCTACCAGCGATTTACTGTGGGGATTGGAACGACTGTTTTTCGCTGAACTGCTGGCGCGGCCTGAATGGCCTTTATTGCGTCGCACATCGGGTCAACTTGGTCATCATGGGCACCACTAGGAAAGCTGGCAATCTCGCTAAGAAAATCTGATAGCCATGGTGCGTCAGCCGGCAATAGCACGTTGCCTGACTCAATGAATGGGGCCGCGTCTGCCGCCCTGCTGGATTTGTCATTGTTGCGCTGAATAGGAATGATCGCCATGCCTTCTCGGCGTAATGTTTGAACCAGCCCTGTGCCGCTCGCCTTGTCCTCCACATACATCCCTCGCAGTGTAGATCTGTCGCCGCTTTGGTGTTTTGCCCAGAATGCGCGGGTTTGTGTGACTAGCTCCGGCGCTTCCCACTTGCCGCGTATTTGGTCGATCAATACGGCCTGACCAACAGTAGACCGGCCCCAGCACTGCAACACTGAATAATCATTAGCCTCGCCTGTCTTCATCGCCGTATCTGCAAAAATGGCCCTAAACTCTAATGGCGGCAGAGTCGTCCAGTATTTGAACCATCCTGTTTTGATTAGCCCGCCACCCCTTGGCGCTGGTCGCTGCTGTAGCTGGCCTGCTGCGCCATAACTCCCCAGCGTCGTCTCCAATTCTTGCACTTGTTGCTCACTGAATCGTTCAGGAAACATCAGCTCACCCTCGATTGTGCGTGGGTCTGTCCAGCCAATAGATGTTGTGCAGTGATTCGTTGGGTCGTATCGCATGGGGATAAACAGGTGGACATATGGTAGGCCCATTGACTTAATCACCCCGCTAACGTCCAGCTCGTTAAGCCGCTGCATGATTATGACAATCGCGGATTTATCGGAGTTGACCCTAGTCGGTAGCGTTTCGGTAAATGTGACTTTGGCCGCTTCAAGTTTGGCCGCGCTGTTTGCTGCGTCTGCGCTTATTGGGTCGTCGAGGATTACTCTGTCACCGCGGACACCGGTCATGCTTGTGAACGATCTAGCTTGCCTAACTCCCTGCGACGTATTGCCAAATTCTCGTTTTCCATCGAGGTCGCTTTTTAGCTCGATTGGCCATAGCTCCTGATACCACTCTGATTTGATTAGGTCGCGGCATCTGCGAGAGTCGCGGATAGCTAACCCCTCCTCATGCGCAGTGCCAACAAAACGCATCTCCGGCATTCCTTTTGGCCCCCATTCCCAAGCTGGCCAAATTACGCTGGTAAGTAGTGATTTCATTGAGCCTGGTGGAACGTTCATCAGCAGCCTAGTTATATCACCGCTAGTAACGTGCTCTAGGTGTAAGCAAATGGCATCAAGTGCCCAACCCCACTTTAATTCGGTAGTAGGCTCAAGAACATGCCAAGCCCTGCGCGCAAATGCAGCTAGGGAGCGTTTGCACAGCTCCCGTTCGGCATTAATTAGGTCTTGATTGGTTAAATTCAGGTTAAAACCCCGTGTTTTTTGAGACTGTCGCGAAAATTAACTATGTTAATGCGCCAATCCGGCTACTTTTTGCGCAAATTTGCCAATTCTTCAAGAGCTGCAATAGATAGTCCGGCAACATCAATAGCTGCCTCAACCTTTAGTGGCGCACCATCTGCCCCAGTGACCTCATGCTTTTGAGTCTCAGCCCATCGCATCTGCGTTTTGCTCCACCAGATCATCGCCGTTGTATCGCCGCCCATCGCTTTTTGGAATATACCCTTCCCAATCTGGGCGTTAGCCTTGGCTTTGCCTGAGATCAACTCATTAGCAAAGTGAGACCGAAGAGTATCAATATGAATGCCATTACGCACCAGAACGGCTATTTGTTCAAACGGCACGCCGTAGCCCGCCATTGCCTCGACTTGCTTTCTATCAACGTCAGTTGGCTCAAAAGCCGGGCGGCCTGCGTTTTCACGTGCTCCGCCGTTGCCGCCTTTT
>Ga0209596_1004012_pt1 | contig 11352 bp, 12 predicted proteins | sample M_130807_MF_Meta_FD_187314 | JGI IMG/M metagenome (GOLD analysis project Ga0209596, IMG submission 187314) | Freshwater microbial communities from Lake Montjoie, Canada to study carbon cycling - M_130807_MF_MetaG (SPAdes) (version 2) | ecosystem: Environmental > Aquatic > Freshwater > Lake...
ATCAAGCGTAACGGTTGCAACAGCAAAAACAATTCTGTTGGCAGCAACTTCCGCAACTACATGGGTTTCAATCACAGGGGCATAAATTGGCTTTAGACAGCGATATTCATAACGCAGATTCTCACCTACACGTCGAGTTTTACGTTTACGATAAAGAGCCGTACAAAGAAAAGCCGTTTGTTAGAATCATAGTACCTGGGGATAAAACGACGATTATTGACCAACCCGTTCGGGACGATCATAAGCAGCGTTTTCCCCGCCAATGGTTGCACTTTCAGATGCAAAACAATAATGCAGAAATTATTGGTGTGCCGCTGAAACAATGGGTACAAGACGATCCTGAAAACTTTAACGATATGCAGATGGCAGAATTGCAAATCTTTAAGTTTCAGACCGTTGAGCAAGTTGCTACCGCTACCGATAACCAATTGCAAAGAATTGGCATGGGTGCGGTGGGCTTGCGAGAGCAGGCTAGGCGTTATTTACAAGTTAAAAACCAATCTTCAAGTCAAACTGAAATTGAAAAAACAAAGCAAGAGCTTGCTGAAATAAAAGAGCAAATGGCGGCTTTGATGGCTCAGTTATCAGAAAAGAAGGTTGGGAGGCCAAAAAAAGAGGACTAAATGTCATCAACGATGCTACAGCTAGTAACCCAAGTCACTAACGAGCTTGGGGTATCAACGCCAACTACTGTGGCATCAAATACCAACCAAGATGTAATTCAAATCTTGGCGTTAATGAACGCTGCCGGTTATGAGTTTTTACGAAAGCATGACTGGCGGCAATTAACGAAACAATACACATTCACCACGGTTTATACCCAAACAACGGGTAACGTGACGCTAGACACTTACACCATTACCGGCATCCCATCGACTGCTGGACTTGATTCAACGTATCAAGTGGTGGGTAACGGCATTTCAAACGCTTGTTACATTGAGTCGGTTGATTCAGCCACACAAGTTACGGTTAATTTACCCTCTACAGGGACATATACAGGGGCTACAATCACTTTTGAAAAGGTCAAGTACGATCTACCCTCAGATTACGAATCAACCGTACCACGCACCCATTGGGACAAATCAAAACATTGGGAAATGCTTGGCCCTGAAAGCGCACAGCAATGGGAGTGGTTGTTGTCTGGCTTTATTTCAACTGGCCCAAGGATTCGTTACCGATTGCTTGGCAAATACTTTCAGATTTGGCCTGGTGTTTCAACTAACGAATTACTCGGTTACGAATATCGGTCAAATGGTTGGGCATTGTCAGATACAGGCGTTGTAAAAACATCATTTACCGCCGATACGGATACCTGTATTTACCCTGATCGCCTAATGGTATTGGCTACCAAGCTCAAGTATTTTGAGGCTAAAGGCTTTGATACCACAGCAATGTATCGAAACTATATTGAAGAATTCGAGATTGTTAGGGCGCAAGATACGTCAGCGGCTAATTTGTCGTTTGCACCACGCCCAGGCACAGTCCTGATTGGCTACGACAACATTCCTGATACTGGCTACGGGACAAACTAATGGCAAGCCGACTTGTTCAAGGTACGGCGGCTCGGGTTCAATCATTACCAGCGCCTATCGGGGGTTGGAACGTGCGGGACTCCATTGCAAACATGGATACGCTAGATGCCGTTCAATTAACCAATTTGTTCCCCACGGTCAATAATGTGGTGTTGCGTGGTGGATACACTAAATACTCCACCGGCATCACGGGTCAAGTTGAAACTTTGATGGGTTATTCAAGCGGTGCAACTGACGAATTGTTTGCAATTGCAGGAACGTCAATTTATGACTGTACTGCCGGCGGTGCAGTTGGCGCAGCGGTAAAGACGGGTTTAAGTAATGCAAGATGGGAATACACCAACGTCACAACGCCTGCCGGCGGTTACTTGTATTTGGTCAATGGCGTAGATGCGCCGTTACTGTATAACGGGTCAACTTGGACAAATCCAACCATTACTGGCGTAACGGCAAGCAGTCTAAGCAATATTGCCATTTTTAAGAACCAAGTTTGGTTTACGCAAAACGCAAGTCTAAAGGCATGGTATTTGCCGACTTTAAGCATTTCAGGCGCAGCTGCCGCAATTGACATGAGTTCGGTTGCCCAACTTGGTGGGTTCTTGGTTGCCGTGGGAACGTGGACGATTGATGCAGGCTACGGCGTAGACGATAACTTAGTCTTTATAACGTCTAATGGCGAGGTTATTGTTTGGGCAGGTACTGATCCCTCAGACGCTACAAAATGGGCGCTAGTGGGCGTTTGGAGGGTTGGTAAGCCCGTTGGCAAGCGATGCCTACTAAAGTACGGCGGCGATATGCTGATGCTGACTTACAACGGTCTGTATCCACTTGCCGCAAGCCTGCAATCATCTAGACTTGACCCCCGTGTTGCTTTATCTGACAAAATTCAAGGCGCATTTACTGCTGCAACGCAAGCGTATGGCGGTAATTTTGGGTGGGACATTATGTTTGACCCACAACACAACGCTTTAACTGTAAATGTGCCAGTCGCTGAAGGTCAACAACAGCAATATGTGATGAATAACATCACTAAAGCCTGGTGCAACTTCACGGGCCAGTATGCTAATTGTTGGGCAATCTTTGACAACGAGCCGTACTGGGGTGGCAATGGATTTGTTGCCCATGCTTGGGATGACAATTACGCTGATGACACAAGCGACATTAACGGCTATGCGTTGCAAGCGTTTAATTACTTTGATGCTCGTGGATACAAAAAGTATTTCACTAGAGCAAGACCGTCAATTTTTACAAACGGCACACCGTCAATATTCATTGGATTAAACATGGATTTTGATTTGGCAGACACAACTGCGGCGCTAAGTTTTAGCCCACAAGTATCTGCCAAATGGGACGTTGCGCTGTGGGATGTTGGTTATTGGGCTACAGATACAGTTATCACAAACAACTGGCAAGGCGTAACTGGCATTGGCTATTGCGCTGCAACACAATTTAAAACGGCCTCTCAAGGAACGACAATTCTATGGGCATCAACGGACATTGTTTATCAACAAGGTTGGGGTGGCATATAACCCAAGGCGCTGAGATAGGTCATTGGGTTGCAGAACGAGTACAAGGTAAGTATTTTGCAGACGGGTCGCAAGCAATTGGATTAGAGCGTGACGGTCAGATTATTGCAGGCGTGATTTACGAGAATTGGAACAAAGCCTCGATTGTGTGCCACATAGCTATTGAGGGACGTATTACAAAAGGGTATTTAAAAGCGATATTTAGCTACCCTTTTGAGTTTTGTAAGGTAAAAAAGATTATTGTTCCGGTGAGCAGTACCCATGCAAAGAGCCTAAAATTAGTTACCAAGATGGGTTTTGTTGAAGAAGCAAGGGTAAAAGATGCAGCACCGGATGGCGATATTATATTTTTGACATTGGCACGGGAAAAGTGCCGGTTTCTAGGGGTAGAAAATGGGTAAGTCAGCATCAGCACCGCCAACACCAGATTATGTTGGCGCAGCCAAGCAACAGGGTATTGATAACCTAACGGCGGCTAGGCAGTCAAATATTATGTCAAACCCAAATATGTACACGCCATTTGGGAATCAAACTGTCACTTATTCAAATCCAACATTTGACCAATCATCATATGAAACAGCGTTGGCTAAATACAACGCAGATAAAATTGATCCAAATTCTTATTATCGGTCAGGCGAAGGTGGTCAAACAAGTTTTGACCAAGCTGGTTTTGATCTAGCCAATGCACGTCGAGGTGCAGCGCCAACCCGTGAAGGGTTTATGACTGGCGGTGGAATCCCAACAGTTACCCAAACGCTTACCCCACAAGCGCAGCAAACGTTAGATTCTCAAATGCGTGTGCAAACCGCATTGGCTAATCTTGGTCAAACCGGCATTTCAAACGCAAATGCTGCACTTTCTACTCCTTACAATCCTAACGCATCTGCCGTTACGGGATATAACCCCGTAGCGGTATCTAATGTAGAAACTGGTTTAACAGCGGATAAATATGGTCTAGCCCGTGCAAAAACGGAAGCTAATAGTTATGGACTAGCAAGTGGTGATGTTGCTGCAAATACTTACGGATTGGCTAGAGGTGAAGTGCCGTTGCAATACGGTTTAGACACAAGAAACTTAACGCAAATGCCAACCAACGCAGGCATTAACGCACAACAAGCTATTTTGTCTAGGCTTGATCCTACAATCCAGGCAGGCGATGTGTCTTTTAGACAAACATTGGCAAACCAAGGTTTAGCGCCTGGCACAGCTGCCTACGACGCTGCGTTTAGAAACCGTGAAATGAGCAAGAATGACTTGTATAACCAAGCGGCGTTACAAGGCATTAACCTTGATATGTTGGCACGCCAGCAAGGGTTAAACGAGTTAAACACACTTGGCACGTTTGGCAATCAAGCTCAGTTAGCAGGCGCAGGACTGTATAACCAAGCGGTCAGTCAAAACTTTGGTCAAGGAATTACTGCAAATCAGTTGAAAAACCAAGCTATTGCACAAAACTTTGGGCAAGGGGTTACTGCCGATCAGTTGTACAACTCAGCAGTTGGTCAAAACTTCAACCAAGCATTGTCAGCGCAACAAGCCAACAATGCCGCACAAAATCAACAGTTTCAACAAAATTTGGGCAATTCGCAATTTGGCATGGCGTTGCGTCAACAGCCTATCAACGAAGTTATTGGATTGATGGGCGGCTCACAAATTCAATTGCCGCAATTCCAAGGTTATCAGGGTACACAAGTTGCACCAGCGCCTACCTTTGCGGGTTTACAAGCGCAGGGTCAGGCTGATATGTCTAGGTATGGTATTCAGCAAGCGGGTAATAACGCAACAACGCAGGGATTATTTAGCGCATTAGGCACAGCTGCAATGTTTGCACCTAAATTCTCTGATAGGCGTTTAAAATCAAATATCGTTCAAGTTGGTACTCACTCACTTGGAATTGGCATTTATGAGTACGACATTTTTGGTAAACGTGAACTTGGCGTGATGGCAGATGAAGTTGCTACAGTAATGCCAAATGCAATTGTGCCGCATGAAAGCGGTTATATGATGGTTAATTACGGGAAACTATAATGCTAAACCAATACGTTAATCTCACGCCACAACAGAAAATGGCTCAGATGTTGCAACAACAAGCCCAACCAACTCAATTGCAGGGCGAACAACAAATGCCGCAAGCTCAGAACCCGTTTGCAGGCGCACAAAACGCTATGAGTCAGTACGGGCAAATGCAAAAACAGAATCAAATGCAAGATATGCAAGATTACATTGCTCGATTAAAACTTGGGCAAGCGCAAACTGGCGGTATGTTTGATCGTGGTAACGCTGTCGGGCCAGACGTAACCGCAAACAATTACACGGGGTAAGTCATGGATTTAGACTACAACACCAGACTAGCGGCAATTCAGCGTAACGAAAAGTTAGCGCAAATTATGCAGCAGCAAGCGTTTCAGCCAATTGATATTCAAAGCTACCAAGGTATTCAAGCGCCTATTTCTCCTTTGTCGGGACTTGCCAAAGTGTTGCAAGCCTACATGGGCGCACGAGGTACGGGCGATGAAGAACGCATCAAGCTAAACCAAGAGGCTAAAGCAGAAGCGCAACAAATGTTGTCAGGATTGCAAGACAGGCCAGCCTCGCCTGGTCGTGCTGCGGTCATGGGTATGCCTGAAATACAAGCACGGCCTGCATCGTCATTTACCCCAATGGGCGCTGATTTTGAGGACAATCCAAACTTAGCAGTTGCACCGTCGGGCAACGTGGAAACGCCTGCCGTGGCGTTTCAGCCTGCCGTAGCACCACAGGCAGCAATTCCTGCACAACCAGCTATGCAATTAACCAATGAAGAAAAAAATAAAAAATTAGTTGAAATAATGATGGCGCAAAACCCGTATGCCTCGCCAGTTGCTAAGTTGATGTATGAAAGTTTAGAAAAACAAAATACAGGCCCATTAGCTGAATATCGCCTTGCCCAACAGCAGGGTTATAAAGGCACGATGAAAGATTATCAAATTGAACAAGCGCAAGCAAAGCGTTCAATTACTAACGTCAATGTGCCTACGTCTATGGCTCCAATGTACGTTCGTAACCGTGTTACAGGCAAAATGGAATATGTGCAGCCTAATAACCGCGGCACTTTTGATTTATCTAACTACGAGCCTGCACCTACTGAAACAAGTTTTGCTCAAAAATTAAAAGATGCAGGAATTACTCCTGATAATCCACGCTTTAAAGAACTTGCTGAAGCATTAATTAACAAAGAACTGCTTGTTACATCTCAGCCTGGTCAAATTAATACAACTGGTACTACGCCAATACCTGGTTTTGTGCCAAAAGTTAGTGAAGGCGGCTCATTAAATCCATCAAATACTGATAAACAAGGCAATTTAATTGTTACGCCTACGCCTGGCGCAACCAAAACCGCCGCTGATTATGTGGCAACAGTTGCAGGCGCTGAAGCCGGCGGCAAAGTAGCAGGAACTTCACAAGCTCAAGCAACAATTGATTTGCCTAAAGTAATTGATAACGCAGAAACCGCAGTTAAACACGTTCAAGAATTGTTAAGTCACCCTGCTTTTAAATCGTCGGTTGGTATGGGTTTACCATTGGTTAAATATGTACCTGGAACACCGCAAGCTGATTTTCGGTCTAGGATGGATCAAATACAAGGTGGTGCATTCCTTACCGCAATTGATACTTTGAAAGGAACTGGTGCGATTACTGAAGTTGAAGGCACAAAAGCCACAGCAGCTAAGAATCGTATGGCTACGGCAACGTCTGAGAAAGCATTTAACGATGCAGCTAAAGACTTTTTGGACATTATTGAACAAGGTGTTAAGCAAACTTATAGCAGAGCTGGCAAGGCTTATGTGCCGCTGCAAAGAGGGCCTGCACCTAAAACCATCAATTTCGGGGATTTACCTAAATAATGGACGTTACGCTACCTGATGGCACGGTCATTAAAGATGTGCCAGACAACATTACGCAAGCTCAATTAACTGCTAAATTAAAGGCTAATGGCTTAGATACGTCTAAGTACGAGCCGACCATTGGGCAAGAGATTCTTGCGTCACCAGCGGGTCGGTTTATTAGCGGCGCAGGAGAATTTATTGATGCAGGTGCTCAATTGTTGCCAAGAGCAGCGTCTACCGTAGCTTCATTAGGTGGATATGCGCCTAATTCTTTTAGTCGGTTTTACGACAAAGAAGCTGCAAGGATGGATGAAATTGCGGCTACAAAAAAAGCCCAAATGGATGCCGCTAAAGTAGCAACAAACTTTCAAGGTGCAGATATTTCAAGGTTTGTTGGCAACGTAGCAAATTTGCCAAACTTAGCTTTGATGAAACAACTTGCGCCATTAGCTAAAACAATACCTGGCTTATTAGAATCAGGCGCTTACATGGGTTTGACTGGCGGTGCTTTAACCCCAGTTACTGAAAACCTTGATAATTTTGCGGGTCAAAAAGCCATTCAAACAGGCGCTGGTGGCGTATTCGGTGCAGGGCTTGCCCCAATTGGTCAATTGGCTGGTCGTGGTTATCAACTTGCTAAAGCGTTAATTCAACCATTTACAGAATCTGGTCAGAAAGCCATTGTTGGCAGCACGATGCGTGGGCAAATTCGTCCAACAGACGTTGGTGATGTTGTAAATCGGCTAAACAATGCAACTGAATTAGTGCCAGGCTCACAGCCTACGGTTGGTGAGGTTGCTGAAAGCGGTGGCTTATCGACATTGCAACGTCAATCACAAAGCGCATTTCCTGACGTTTTTACACCACGCAAAACTTCTCAAGTGCAAGCTAGGCGAGAGGCAATTTATGAGATTGCTGGCGATGAAGGCAAAAAAGAATTGTTTGGCAAGGCAAGAGAAGATGCCGCAAATACTCTTTACACACAAGCATACAAACAAACCCTTAATGTAAATCGTGACCCTGTAACGGGCAAAATGTTGCCTAAAGCAGATCGTGATGTTGCCAATGCTGAAATGGCAGATTTGTTAGACACGCCAGCCATTCAACAGGCCATGAAAGACGCTGTTGTACTAGCAAAAAATGAACGCATCAATATTAAAGACCCAAAAGGTTCGATTCAAGGTCTTGATTACACTAAACGAGCATTAGACAAGCAAATTGCAACGGCTGAAAGCGATAACGAAAAACGAATTTTGATGGGCGTTAAAGATCGTTTAATGACGTTTTTGCAAAAGCAAAGCCCAAAATATGCTGAAGCGGTTGCAACGTATGCCGAAGGTAGCAAGCCAATTAACCAAATGGAAGTTGGTGAATTTTTAAAGAACAAATTAATTCCCGCCATTGGCGAACAGGGCGGGTTACTGAATGAAGGCGGAGCAGCGTTTACACAAGCATTGAGAAGCGCTGATACTGCAAGAACAGCAACAGGTTTTAAAGGCGCAACGCTTGAAAACGTATTTGCTGACAATCCAGCTCAACTGCAAACATTAAACGCAATTGCTCAAGATATTGCTAGAGGTGACAATCTTCAAAAGTTAGGTTTTAGCGGCGGGTCAAACACCTATCAAAACCTTGCAATGGCAAACTTAGCGCAAAAAACAGGATTGCCTTTTGGTTTAGTAGATATGCCTGTTTTGGGCGCACCGGCTAAATTAATTTACAAAAACGCATCCGAAACAATGCAAAGGCAATTGGCTGAATTGTTAACTGATCCCCAAGCGGCTGCAAAGTTAATTGCTCAAGCAGCACCGTCTGAACGAGGCCGACTTATGGCAGCTGCTCTACGAGGTCAATTAACGCCTGCAATGTTTGGTGCGCCATCAACCGAATTCATGAATCAATAAGAGGTAATCACAATGTCTTTCAACGGCTCTGGGACTTTCGTAATCAACTCAACTGGTCAGCCAGTTGTCACAGGCACAGTCATTTCATCAACAGCGTTTAATGCGCTGACCGCTGATCTTGCGACTGGTTTAACGACTACGTTGACTAAAGACGGTCAAACGACACCGACAGCTAATATTCCGATGGGAACGTTTAAGTTTACAGGATTAGGCGTTGGGTCTGCTGCGACTGATTCAGCAAATATCTCGCAAGTGCAAAGCTCGTTTGGCTCGTTCTTGACGGTATCTGGAACAGATACGATTACAGCAACAATAAGTCCATCGTTAACTGCGTATGCTGTTGGTCAATCGTTTAAATTTCTTCCCGCAGCGACAAATACGGGCGCAGCCACAATTAACATTAGTTCATTGGGTGCAAAATCTATTAAAAAAAATGGGACAACAGCGTTATCAGCGGGTGATTTAGTTTCAGGCTCAATGACACAAATTGTTTATGATGGTACTAATTTTCAACTTGTCGGGGCTAGTGGTTTATCTGCTGGCAAATCAATAGCTTTCTCAATTATCTTTGGACTATAAATCATGGCCGCACCTAATATTGTTAACGTCAGCGCAATTTATGGCAAAGTCGTAACTGCCGATTTAACCTCAACATCTGCAATTTCAGTTTTAAGCAATGCCGCATCTAGTGGCAAAGTGTTTAAAGTTGATTCGCTAGTTGTGGCTAATATTGATACTGCTAATGCTGTAAACATTACGGTTAATCATTATTCTGCTGCGGCTCTTGGTGGCACAGCAACTGCTATTGCCTCAACCATTTCAATTCCTGCAAATTCAACATTAATTGTGATTGATAAAACAACCATGATCTATCTTGAAGAAAATATGTCAATTGGCGCAGTTGCCGGTACAGCAAGCAAATTAAAAGTTGTTTGTTCTTATGAGGACATTTCGTAATGGATAGAGGAAACGGTGGGGTCATTGGCCCTTTGGTGCTTTACCCGTCTAGCGGGATTTGGAGTTTAAAAAACGTCCAACAAAGCAACACTTATTTGGCTACTATTTTTTTACAAGCTGGTGGCGGATCTGGTGGCGGTAATTCAACAGCCAACTCTTATGTTGGCGGTGGTGGTGGTGCGGGTGGACAACTTACAAAAACATCAGTTTTAGTACCAGGTTCAATTTACGCAATTACCATTGGTGCTGGTGGTGCAGGGACAGCGGGGGCGGGAACATCGGGATCAGCTTCTTCATTTGCAACTATAACAACGGTTGGCGGCGGTAAAGGCGGTAGTTTTGACACTCCAGCGGGAACTTCCGGTGGTTCTGGCGGCGGTGGCGCTGGTCGTGCTGTAACTGAAACTAATTTGGGCGGTGCTGGTACAAGCGGGCAAGGTTTTGCTGGCGGGACAGGTCGCTCCGATGCAGCGGTAGCAGCAAATATTGGAGGCGGTGGCGGTGGCGGTGCAAGTGCTGTTGGCGCAAATTCCCCATCATCGGGCGTAGGCGGTGCTGGCGGTGCTGGCAATGCGACTAGCATAACTGGCAGTAGTGTTACTTATGGCGGTGGTGGTGGGGGCGGTGCAGCAGTTACAGCAGGTGCAGGCGGGTCAGGCGGTGGTGGTAATGGTGGTCAAGGCGCAGGTGCAAACGGCAGTAATGCTACGGCAAACACAGGTGGCGGTGGTGGTGGGGGCGCAGCATATTTAGGCGGTTCTAATTCAGGTGGAAATGGTGGTTCTGGCAAAGTAATTATGTCGATTCCAACACAAATTTATACTGGTGTGACTACTGGCTCACCTACTGTAACAACATTTGGAACATTTACAATTTTACAATTTAACTCCTCTGGGACATACACAGCATGAGCAACTTTGCCTATGTACCTAACATTGTTGACGGAATCGGCACAGTCGAACGTGTTTTAGTAATTGAGCAAGATGTAATTGACAGTGGATTATTTGGTATGCCATTAGCTTTTTATCAAACAAGCTACAACACCCGTGGCGGCGTTCATTATGCACCTGACAGCGATACACCTGACGGTGGCGTTGCATTGCGTGGCAACTACGCAGGAATAGGCGATACTTACGATCAAGTCAACGATGTGTTTTACGCACCACAGCCTTATCCATCGTGGACAATTTCAGCACCGACTTGGGAATGGCAAGCACCAGTTCCGTATCCTGCAACTGGTGGCCCATACCAATGGGATGAAGCTACACAAACTTGGGTAGCGGTTGCTTAACTTTATTGCCGTATTGTTTCTTTTGCCATTGATATTGCTTTACAGCGTGTGGCTTATACCGTGGGCAATTTACGTAATGTTTAAGGGTAAATAATGGATTGGCAAAATCTCATCAATATAGGTGCTGGCGCTGGTTTAGGCGTTGTGGGTTGGTTCGCTCGCCAGTTGTGGGATTCTGTCAAAGAATTAAAGTCTGACATTGCAGACTTAAAACTTCATGTGAGCGATGCCTACGTTAAAAAGTCAGAAATGGATACGCTTAAATCAGAAATGGAT
>Ga0209596_1004013_pt1 | contig 11352 bp, 10 predicted proteins | sample M_130807_MF_Meta_FD_187314 | JGI IMG/M metagenome (GOLD analysis project Ga0209596, IMG submission 187314) | Freshwater microbial communities from Lake Montjoie, Canada to study carbon cycling - M_130807_MF_MetaG (SPAdes) (version 2) | ecosystem: Environmental > Aquatic > Freshwater > Lake...
AGCTGATCTCAGATACCCGCGAGTGAGCCAGGGGCGACGAATGTTGGGTGTGCTGATCGACTGGTTGCTCTGTGCGGCAATCGCCAAGGGCTTTTTCGATGGTGGGCTTCGATGGCCCGAGCCTTATGTCACACCGCTTATCTTCTTTATCCAATATTGGATATTTGCTTCCCTTGGCGGAGCAACACCAGGCCACCGAATCGTCGGATTAAAGATTGTCCGATACTCAGATGGCGGAATGCCAACGCCACTTCAGGCGTTGATTCGAACGGGGCTTCTTGTAGTCGTCGTCACTGCAATTACCTTTGACCAGAATGGTCGCGGAATTAATGAACGGTTGAGTAATACAGTTCTTGTAAGAACTCGCTGAAAGTTATCGCTTAGGAACGCGAACGTTCTTCGGCATTGGCCCTTTTGGCATCGGCAAAGTCATTCCACCAACAGCCTTGAGACGAGCGCGCACTTCTCTCATCTGATGAGCAGAGAGAGTCTTCTTAAACTTAGCAACATGCTTCTGTAATTTACGAAGAGGAACTTGGCCTTCATCGTCTCCGACCCAAATTTCGAAGATGGGAACACCTGGAGCAAAACGTTCAGCATCTTTGCGTGCTGATTGAAGAAGTTGACGCGTAGCAAAGGAACCTTCACCAGTAAGAACAATTCCTGCGCGACCTACGCTGCGATGGACCATGTCTTGATTCTTATTGATAGCAACCGCTGGAGTAGTTGTCCAACCTTTGCGAATTGCCATCAAGACACTGGCGGCAGCGCCCATCTGACCTTCCACACTTGCAAAGCTTGCATTAAGTGCAACTCTAGAGAAGACAAAGAGAGAGGCAAGCAGTGCCAGCGGTAGTGAGATAAATCCAACGTAGTACGGATGATCTAATGCGAAGCCGATACCAATACCCGCTGCAAGGACCACAACAAAGATCAAAGCAAGAACGCTTCCGATCCATGGCTTTACGCTCTTGGTTAACGAATAGGCATCACGAATTGCTTTAAAGCGAGGTTCGCGGATTTTTGGCTCTTTTTTCTTCCTTTTAAACATGAGCGTTAGTTTAGGGGAGCGGGGGCGCTTCCACCAAGGCGGACCGGGGCCCAGCGCGCGCCTTCGTGGCTATCCGGATACTCAGATTGCACATCAAGAAGTAGGGCCTGCATTGCAGCGCGAAGCTGAGCCTCACCCTCTTCGACATCATCCGCTTTTGTAAAGTAGAGCGGCTCTCCAAAGGTGACAGAGATTGGATATTTATTTCTCTTCAAATCTCGCTTTACCTTTTTAGTCCATATTCTTTGAGAACCCCAAATGACAGCTGGAACCACTGGAACTCCAGCACCCATCGCTAAACGCACAGCGCCAGATTTAAATTCCTTTAATTCAAAACTCACTGAGATAGTTCCTTCAGGAAAGATGCCAACGATCTCACCAGATTTAAGTGCGCGAAGGGCTGCGACAAATGATGCGGATCCACTTGAGCGATCAACGCTGATGTGGTGCATTCCACGCATTAACGGGCCCGCTATTTTGTTTTCGAAAATCTCTTTCTTGGCCATGAATCGCACGTAGCGTTTTACCGGAAGTGCCGCAGTACCGATCAGGGCGAAATCAAGATAAGCAACATGATTCATTGCCAGAATTGCGCCACCATCGCGAGGAATATTCTCAACACCCTTGAAATCAAATCGAAGTCCTAAATACCGCCAGAAGGTCTTAAGAAAAACAACTACTGGAGGGTAGACAATCTCTGCCACTTACTTGCTCCCGGACTGTGCTCGAGATTCCATAGCTTGACGATAGAGACGACCTGCGCGATAGCTACTACGCACAAGTGGACCACTCATTACTCCGAGGAATCCAACCTCAGTTGCCTCTTGAGCGAGCTCTACAAACTCTTCAGGTTTGACCCAACGCTCAACAGGATGGTGCTTCATTGTTGGACGTAGGTATTGGGTGATCGTTATCAAATCACAACCGGCTGCACGAAGATCAACCAGCGCCTGGGAAATCTCTTCACGAGTCTCTCCGAGTCCAAGAATCAAATTTGATTTAGTGATCAAGCCATGGTCACGAGCCTGGGTTATGACATTGAGTGAACGGTCGTAGGTGAAGGCTGGTCGGATCGTCTTAAAGATTCGCGGAACAGTTTCGAGATTATGAGCAAATACTTCAGGGGCTGCATCAAAGACAAGGTTGAGTAAATCTGGGTTACCGCTAAAATCTGGCGCCAGCATTTCTACGCCGCATCCAGGATTAATTTCGTGAACTTTGCGAATCGTCTCTGCGTAGAGCCATGCACCTTCATCTTCTAGATCATCACGTGTGACTCCAGTGATGGTGGCATATGCAAGGCCCATAGTCTTAACTGACTCTGCAACCTTACGCGGCTCTTCACGATCAATGGGTAGTGGTTTTCCTGTATCGATATTGCAGAAATCGCAACGTCTGGTACAGCGATCTCCACCGATGAGGAAGGTTGCTTCTTTATCTTCCCAACATTCAAAAATATTTGGACAGGCAGCCTCTTGGCAGACAGTATGCAGACCCTCACTCTTTACTAGCGAGCGGAGACGCGTGTATTCAGGGCCCATATTGGCCCGAGTTTTAATCCACTCTGGTTTACGTTCGATAGGAGTCTCTGCATTGCGAGCTTCGATGCGCAGCAACTTACGATCATCAGGATGTGTTGTCATCTGCTCACCTTTGCTAGAGATTCATACATATATTTCTCGACTACGGGAAGAACTTCATCGATGCTAATAGTACGGCCGAGTTCGATAGCAAGTGATGTCACCACCGCATCCTCTATTCCACAGGGAATTATCGCTTCAAATGCGCTCAGATCAGGCTCTACATTGAGTGCAAAGCCATGCATTGTGACCCCACGTGCGACTCTGATCCCAATGGCTGCAATCTTGCGTTCGCCCTTGCTATCTACAACCCAGACTCCAGATCGACCCTCTACGCGAATCGCTGCGAGTCCGAGTTCTAAGCAGGTTGCAATGAGGGCCGTTTCGATTTCGCGAACGAATCCAACGAGTTCGGTTGGTTTTGCAAGACGAACAATGGGATACCCGACTAATTGCCCAAGACCGTGCCAGGTGATTTTTCCACCACGATCAACATCGATTACCGGTGTTCCATCATGTGGACGTTCGTGATCCTGAGTACGTTTACCCGCTGTGTAGACAGATGGATGTTCAACTAAAACGAGTGTGTTCTCTCTCTGACCTTCCGCAATTTCGCCGTGTAGGCAACGTTGCAATTCGAGAGCTTCCATATATTTCATCACACCCGCTCGCTTGAGAGCGATAGGGGAGTGTGAGATTGCTGGGTCGACCACTGGCACAGCCCCAGCCTAAAGGTAGGCTTGCCTTCTTGCTAATTGTGAATCGTGAATTACTAGGAGATGTTCAGTGCGCGTTGGTATCGCAGGCTATGGATTGGCTGGTCGTGTATTTCATGGACCGCTCCTCAAGGGATGTGGCTTTGACGTCGCATCAATCCTGACTTCAAACACAGAACGTGTTGCCCAGGCAAAGAGTGACTTCCCAGAGGCGCAGATATTCTCAGATTTAGATGCCTTCTTAGACTCTGACCTTGATCTAGTCGTGATCGCATCAAGTAACGTGGCACATCTGCCTCAAACTCGTGCTGCGCTAGAACGGCAGATACCCACTGTGGTTGATAAACCTATGGGCCGCACTGTTGCAGAAGTACAAGAGATGATTGAACTCTCTGAAAAAAAGAACACACTTCTTACTACATTCTTTAATCGTCGCTGGGATAGCGATAGTTTGACTATCAAAAAACTTATGATCAGTGGAGAACTTGGCCAACCATTTCGCTTTGATGGTCGCTTTGAGCGATTCCGCCCCGATCGCAATCTCGCATCTTGGCGCGAAAATCTCTCCCCAGAAGATGGCGGGGGATTACTCCTTGACCTGCAATCACATTTGATCTCTACAGCACTTGATTACTTTGGACCTGCTCAGGTTGTCAGTGCAAGTGTGCGATCTATTCGCGGAGGGGCCGATGATGATGTCACCGTTGTCCTGCGTCACGAATCTGGCGTTGATTCATATTTGGCAGCATCTGCAGTAAGCGGGGCACCAGGACCACGAGTGAGATTACTGGGTAGCAAGGGCGCGCTTGTGATCAATGAACTCGATCCGCAAGAAGATGCACTTCGCGCTGGCGAGATTCCTTTTGGTGGTGCTTGGGGAAAGCCAATGACCAGCGCTGCAACAATTCATAAGGGAGATGCAATTATCCCCGTTGATAGCGTCTCTGGAAATTACGCAGCCTTCTACACGCTCGTAAAAACTGCAATTGAGAGTGGATCTGCAGCACCCGTCTCACTTGCCGATGCACTTCGCGTAGCTGAGATTATTGAAGAGGCGCGTGCGATAAGTGTCCGATAGTGCACTTCCAGTCATAGTTGTTGGCGCAGGTCTTGCAGGTTTATCCGCTGCTCAGTCATTGATCGAAGCTGGAATAGAAGTTCGGGTATTGGAAGCTTCGACAACGATTGGTGGCCGTGTACAGACGGATGAAATTAATGGTTATCGCTTTGATCGAGGATTCCAATTGATTAATGCTCGATACCCTGAAGTCGAGGCACTTCATATCATCGACAAACTAGATTTTCGCTACGCACCTCGTGCAGTTGATATTGCTCTCGATGGATCAGTTGTTCGTCTTGGAGACCCTCGCAAGTATTTTCTTTCGGCGCTGCGCAGCCAATCAGGGAGTATCAGAGAGAAAATGGCTTTCCTTAAATATCTCATCTCGCGTTCCACCCATGGCTCTAACGTAGAGAGTGAATTGTTGGCGGCTGGTTGCAACAACCTCTACACACGAGTGCTCAAGCCATTTTTGACTGGTGTCTTTTTAGCCCAGCTTTCTCGTGTTGATTCAGTCAGCGGTCGAGAAATCATCAAGAGTTTCATCAGCGGAGCTCCGGGTCTTCCAGCACGTGGTGCGGGTGAACTCTCTCAGGTACTTGCAAGGGAAATTGGCGTTGTCGAAACGGGCGTACAAGTAAATGCAATTACTGGTCTTGAGCTCAGCACTTCAAAGGGAGCGATTGCAGCTCGCGCAATTATTGTTGCTACCGATCAAATAACTGCTGCGCAGCTTCTTGAAATAGAGGACGTGGGGGAGAGCGTCAGTTGTACAACCTGGTTTCACTCCACACCGGATGAGTTTGATTGCGATGCAACGCTGCGAGTAGATGGATTAGCGCGTGGTGCGATCATAAATTCAATCGCTATCTCAAAACTCTTGCCTTTGAGCGCCCCTGTTGGTCGGACTCTCTTTTCCAGTACATCACTCGGCCACGCATCAGAATCTGAAGTCAGACGTCATCTCTCCTTGATGTGGAGAGTTGATACAGCGGGATGGGAGCTCGTTGCAAAATACGATATCAAGAATTCACTTCCACTCTTTGCTCCTGGACGCTCACATGCACAATCCTTGCAGGTTAGGCCAGGTGTGTGGCGAGCAGGAGATTACCTCAGTGCAGCATCACAAAATGGGGCGCTTTCATCAGGGCGACTTGCTGCCCTTGAGTTAATTAATTCTCTATAAGTGCATCGAGTGCTGATGTGACATGCGGATAATCCCATGTGAAGCCAGCATCAATAAGTTTTTGTGGAATAACTTTCTTTGAACCTAATACCTCTGATGAAAACCCACCAAGAACTATTTTGAGAGCAAATGCAGGGGCTGGAAAGAGTGCTGGACGATGCATCGCACGAGCTAACGCGGCAGTGAATTCTTGATTTGTTACTGGGTTTGGCGATGTGAGGTTAATCGGACCTTCGATTGGATGCTCGAGAGCAAAGGTAATTGCACGGATGACATCGTGGAGTGTGATCCAAGACCACCATTGCTTTCCAGAACCTAGTTTTCCGCCAAGGCCAAATCTAAAGAGCGGAAGCATCTTGCCGAGTGCGCCACCTGTTGGGTCAAGAACCAACCCTGTACGTAGCTTCACAGTGCGGATTGGGGATGCGATATCTGCTGCAGCTTCCCACTCACGACATACTGCTGCGAGAAAATCATCTCCCACGCGATCACTTTCAACGACCGCTCTATTTCCAGATTCGCCATACCAACCAATAGCACTGGCGCTGATAAATACCTGAGGCTTAACATCTGCAACAGCCTTTGCGATTGCCTCGGTTCCAAGTAGTCGAGAGTTGAGAATTTGTGATTTGTATTTCTTGCTCCAACGCTTATCGCCAACACCTACGCCTGCTAAATGAATGACTGCATCTACTCCGGCAAGAGCTGCGGTATCTACATAACCAGTTGATGGATCCCATTGCACTTCATCCGGGGAGACAGGAAGACGGCGTACAAGTCGCTGGACTGTGTGTCCTTCACTTTTGAGATGACCAACGAGTGCGCTACCGATTAAACCGGATGCGCCAGTAACGGCGATGCGCTGAGGGAGTGCAGACATTAGAGCCCTAGATCAGACTCAAATGAACCACCTTCGAGACGTTCTTTGAGAGTGACAAGGAATCGAGCTGCATCTGCACCATCAACAACGCGGTGATCATATGAAAGTGCGAGGTAGACCATAGAACGGATTGCCATTGTCTCTCCGCCATCTTCTCCGCGGACGACCATTGGACGCTTAACAATTGCGCCAAGGCCCAAGATCGCAACCTGTGGCTGATTAATGATGGGGGTATCAAAGAGCGCACCGCGAGAACCGGTGTTAGTAATCGTAAATGTTCCACCGCTGAGTTCATCTGGATTGACTTTGTTATCGCGAGTGCGTGCTGCAAGATCTGCGATCTTACGTGCAACGGCACCCATGTTGAGGTCGCCTGCATTGGCTATCACTGGGACCAATAGTCCTCGCTCGGTATCGACGGCAATAGCTAGGTGCTCGGCACCGTGATAAGTGATCTGATCGCCTTCGACGGATGAGTTAAGTACTGGGTGTTGCTTGAGTGCTTCACATACTGCAACAGAGAAGAATGGAAGGAATGAGAGTTTGACTCCCTCGCGAGCTTCAAAAGATGCCTTCGCGCGATCGCGAATTCGGGCAATCTTTGTCACATCTACTTCGATCACTGTGGTGAGTTGTGCTGACACTGCAAGTGATTCAACCATTCTCGCAGCAATCACTTTGCGAAGTCGTGACATGGTTACAGTCGTTCCGCGAAGTGGCGATGCGGCAACTGGTGATGAAGTACGTGGCGCTGATTGTGCAGTTGCTGCAACTGGTGCGGCAGCTGCTGGCTTGGCAGCGGCTTCAACATCTTCACGGCGAATACGTCCACCAATGCCTGTTGCCTTTACCGTTGCAAGATTTACGCCAAGCTCAGATGCAAGCTTGCGAACAATCGGAGTGACATAAGAATCCTGTGGTTGGGCCACTTGTGCAACTGGTGCGGCAACTGGTGCGGCAACAACTACTGGTGCAACGGGTGCGACAACTACTGGTGCAACTGGAGGTGGGGTAGGAGCAGCGGGTGCTGCAACTGCCGCAACTGCGCCAGCACCACCGATGACTGCAAGACGTGCACCGACTGGAACGGTGGAGTCAACTGCAACATCAATAGAGATCAGTGTTCCTGCAACTGGAGATGGAATTTCGGTATCGACTTTATCTGTCGAAACTTCAAGAAGTGCTTCATCTACTGCAACGCTATCGCCGACGTTCTTAAGCCAGCGAGTAACTGTGCCTTCAGTGACACTTTCACCAAGGGCTGGCATCGTAATAATTGTTCCGGTTGCAGAAGGTGCGGCAGCGGGTGTTACTGGTGCAACGGCAGTTGGCACTGCAACTGGCGGTGGAGTAGGTGGTGCAACCGGTGCAGCAGCAACGGGTGCAGCAGCAACTGGAGCAGCCGCAGCAGCGCCATCTTCGATGATTGCAAGATCTGCTCCCACTGGAACGGTTGCATCAATTTGTACAAGAATCTTTGAGAGTGTTCCTGAAACTGGTGAAGGGATCTCGGTATCTACCTTGTCAGTTGAAACTTCAAGGAGCGGTTCGTCAACGTTGATGTGATCGCCTTCGGCCTTAAGCCAACGAGTGACAGTTCCTTCGGTCACGCTCTCGCCAAGTGCTGGCATCTTTACCGAGAATGTCATTGATGATCTCCCTTTATCCGTGTGCGTGAAGCGGTTTACCGGCTAGAGCCATGTGCGCTTCGCCCATAGCTTCAGACATAGTTGGATGTGCATGAATGAGAGGAGCAACATCAGCTGCAGTTGCTTCCCAGTTAAAAATTAATTGTGCTTCGGCAAGTAATTCACCAACGCGTGAACCGACCATATGGATTCCAAGCACTGGGCCATTCTTCTGGGCAACTAACTTTATAGATCCTGCGGTTCCAAGAATCTGGGCCTTTCCGTTTCCTGCTAAGTCATAGTTCAGTTCAACTACATCATGTCCGCGCTCTTTTGCTTGCGCTGTTGTCAGACCAACTGATGCAACTTCTGGCTCTGAGTAAGTCACGCGTGGGACACCGTCGTAATTAATTGGACGTGGGTTGAGCCCGGCAATCTCTTCTGCAACAAGAATTCCTTCTTGGAATCCAACGTGAGCAAGCTGAAGGGTAGGAATAAGGTCACCGACAGCCCAAATACCTGGAACGTTTGTGCGACATTTATCATCGACAATCACGTATCCACGATCCATTGTAATGCCTTGCTCTTCATATCCAAGATTTGCAGAGACTGGACCGCGGCCGACAGAGACAAGAAGGAGTTCGGCGCTGAAAGTGCGGCCATCTTCAAGTTCGACTGTAACTCCATCGGCGGTGACGGTGTGAGACTTAAAGCGAGTTCCGAGTTCAAAGTTGATCTTGCGCTTTCGATATGCGCGCTCAAGAAGTTTTGACGACGACTCATCTTCTAGTGCAATGAGGTGAGGGAGCCCTTCGATAATTGTTACTTCAGAGCCGAAAGACTTCCACACGGATGCAAACTCGCAACCAATGACTCCACCACCAAGAACAATCACGCTCTTGGGAATGTAATCAAGCCTTGTACCGTGGTCAGATGTGATCACGCGCTTTCCATCGATGTCGAGACCTGGAAGCGTTCTGGCATATGAGCCTGTCGCCAAAATGACATTCTTGCCGGTGTAGCGAGTTCCATTTACTTCAACAGTGTCTCTCGACATTAATTTTCCGTAGCCTTCAACGTAGGTAATGTTTCGGGATTTCACTAACCCCTGGAGACCCTTATGCAATTTGGCGATGACACCATCTTTATATGAATTTACGCCATTCATATCGATCGAATTCAGAGTTGCACTAATTCCAAATTGCGAAGACTCACGAGTTGTATCTGCGACTTCACCCGCATGGAGCAGCGCTTTTGTTGGGATACATCCGCGGTGAAGACAGGTTCCGCCAAGTTTGTCGGCTTCGATAAGTACGACAGAGAGTCCGAGTTGAGCGCTTCGTAGCGCGGCTGCATATCCGCCGCTTCCGCCACCGAGTACAACGAGATCAACGTTAGACACGAAAGTTCTGCTCCTTTGCTCACCTGACCGCAAGGTCTATACCCATATCTTGCCAGTCTGACCCCTCAATGACTAACTGGCACCGTGTTCAACTCACATAATGAGAGCGAGATAACGCCAGCCTGCAGAGTTGAGCGAGGTTAGATCTGGGCCTTTGCTGCTGCAACGAGCGAGCGAACACCAATGCCGGTTCCACCAACAGGGGTGTATCCGTGGACTGCGCGATCGTTATATGCAGGACCTGCGATATCTAAATGAAGCCAAGGAAGATCATCAGAGACAAACTCCTTGAGGAAGATTCCGGCGACAAGCATTCCACCCATGCGATCTCCAATATTTGCAAGATCGGCAACCGGTGAATCAAGTGATGCACGGAGTTCAGTGGGTAGAGGCATTGGCCAGAACTGCTCACCAGTTTCTTGAGTGACTTTAAGAAACGCTTCTGAGAGTGCCTCATTGTTTGTCATGACAGCACTTGTGCGAGTACCGAGTGCAACAACTTGAGCTCCAGTCAGAGTTGCAATGTCAAAAATTGCATCAAGATTCTTCTCTTCTTGTGCGCGTTGTAACGCATCGGCAAGAACAAGTCTGCCTTCCGCATCTGGATTAAGAACTTCAACTGTCTTGCCGCCATAAATAGTAATGATGTCACTTGGACGAGTGGCATTATCGCTGACCATATTTTCAGCTAGCGGTGCCCATGCATCGATTGCAACTGGTAATTTCAGAGCAGCAATTGCTAAGACTGCGCTACAGACTGCAGCGGCTCCACTCATATCTGATTTCATTGCTTCCATACCGAGAGCGGGCTTGAGTGCAAGACCACCGCTATCAAAGGTAATTCCCTTTCCAACAAAGGCATAACGTTTTGCTGGCTTTACCTTGCCTGTTGGTGTGTACGAAATGCGAACAAGTCGTGGGGGATTAGCTGAACCTTGGCCGACTGCAGTAATTCCGCCGTAACCCTTGCTTTTCAAAGTTGTCTCAGTCATCACCGTGATTGAAAGACCTGCGCGAGCACCGCCAGCTGCCTTCACTTCAGCGTTCATTCGATCTGCAAAAGAGGCTGGATTAAGGTGACTTGGCGGAGTATTAATCAGGTCACGAGTAAGGAATGTGTATTGAGCAATGACAGCTGCCTCTGTGACAACATCTTTAAATTCTGATTTTGCGGCGTGCGGTGTAAAAATCTTTGCTGAGGCTAAGGACGAGTTGCCGGTAACAGTTTCATCGCTACGAAATTCGTTAAAGAGGTAAGCGCCAAGGGCGGCGCCTTGGGCAACTGCTGATACTCCTTCAAGGTTGTGGGCAGGAAGAGCAAAGGTTGCTGACTTTTGATTGGAGAGGGTGCGAGAAGCAGCCCCTGCTGCGCGACGAAGAAGTTCGTGGCCGTAACTTGAGGATGCTTTTCCTAAACCTGTAAAGACAAGTAGGCGAATAGAGTTGCCTGGAATTTTGATGACTTCATCGGCCTTACCAGTTGCTCCCATATCGCCAAGAATCTCTTCTAGGCTCCTTGCATCGAGTGCGAGATCTCCAGATTCAATAATCACCGTTGGCCTTCCACCTTTTCGCTGGGCGGGACCTTGCGCGAGACCGACGACGAGAATGTCATCTTTAAGTGCGGAGGTAAGAGAGAGTGCGGTCATAGTCAATGTCACACATGCCTTTCGAAAGTCTCGGGGTTGCCAACTGCCTGTCCTAGCGCCGTAAGTGTAGGTTGATGGGATGAAAAATTCACCTTTACATAGTCGCCACCTCGCCCTTGACGCGAAGATGGCTGATTTTGGTGGCTGGTTAATGCCTATTGAGTATCCAGGCGCAGGAGTCTTGGCTGAACACGCTGCCG
>Ga0209596_1004014_pt1 | contig 11347 bp, 12 predicted proteins | sample M_130807_MF_Meta_FD_187314 | JGI IMG/M metagenome (GOLD analysis project Ga0209596, IMG submission 187314) | Freshwater microbial communities from Lake Montjoie, Canada to study carbon cycling - M_130807_MF_MetaG (SPAdes) (version 2) | ecosystem: Environmental > Aquatic > Freshwater > Lake...
ATTAAGGTCTAGATTATTTTATAAACTACTTGATGAATATAATGATATGATTAAATTAAATAAAGAATTTAATTATAAATCAAAAAGTGATTATTATAATAAAAAAGATATTAATTCTAATTTTATTGAAGATCCAAAATCATATTTCGATGTATTATGGAAATCTTGGTATGAATTCTTATCTATAAATACTGATAATATCCTAAAAACAAAAGAAGACTGGATTAAAAGATGTAAAGAACTTAAAATAATTTCAATCGAAGATTACTATAAGAAACAAAAAGAACACGAAGAACTACCCGAATTACCAGAAGACATTTATATAAACTTTTCAAATATTCAAAATGAATTAGGGTTATTTAAAAGAAGACGATAATTATATTTACTGTATAGCTTTAATTAACTCTTCTTTTTTCATTTTGCTATACCCTTTAATTTTAAGTTCTTTACATTTATTTTTCAGTTCTTGAATTGTCATTTGTATTAATTCTTTTTCTCCTGTTGATGATTGTTTTTCATCAATTTCATAATTATTTATATTAGATATTTGAGGTGTATCATATGAAACTATAGCATCTTTTGCTAATTCTTCTAAATATTCCTTGAATAATTTTTCATCATTTTCAATTGATTTTTCTAATTCCTCAACTTCATTAAATAAAGGTTCTAAAGCTGTAATTAATGATTTATCTTTTGGAATCTTGATTTTTAATTTTTCTAAATTTGTTTTATTACTATGTTTTATAGTAGATCCTTTAAAAAGTTCTATTAAAATATTTAAATTATTTATAATATAATAATAAATATAATAAATATTATATGTTTTAATAACATAAACATCATCATGTGATACTGAAAATTTTGAAGCAATATGAATAGATGGATTACCTCCTCTTCCTAATAATAAATATTTATTTTCAAATTCATAATCATCTCTAAATAATATTTTGTCTTGACTTGATGTATAAAATTTATATATTCCTTTATTTTTTCCATCTGATGCCTTATATTTATTTTTTTTCTTCATAAATTCACATATATTCCCTAATTCTACTTCTTCACATTCTTCATTTTCAGTAATATAAATAATTTTATTTTTAATAGTTTCTTTTAATTTTGTTAATTTTTCTTCGTTTTCTTTTTTTCTATCAAATGGAATTGAAATTTTATTAACAATTTCATTTAATTTTTCTTCTGTTTTTGGAATAGGAATTTGAATATTTGATAATAATTCTTTTGAAATATTTTTAATAGTTGAACCTGTCATTTTAGATATTATATTATTCCAAAGATTAGTTAAAATAAAATATAAATATTTTGTATTATTATTTTTATAAATAATTCTAAACATATGAGAAGAACAACTATATTTATTATTAATATAATGAATGCAACTTTCCCCACCATCACCAATTAAAATTACTTCTTCATTATAATCGGCTTCATTACATTTCTTTATTACTTCACTTGATGTATAGAAATTATAAATTCCGTCTTCACTTGCAAATGATGCAGCTCTTTTGCTTTTTGGGAGATATTCGCATATATCACCTAATTTAACAATTTTATAATCATTACCACATATTAATTCTTTTTTATCATAATCTTTATAATTTAGAGAATATGATTTTACACGGATTTCATCAATACTAACATTAGAAATAATAGAATTATTAACAGAATAAATATCGTCTTTATATTCGCTTATAATAATGTTTCTGTTGTCATCTTCTTCAAATTTATCATTTTGATATTTATTAACTATTAATTCGCTGAATGTGATATCTGTCGTTTTTTCTTCAGTATTTTTGAATATTATTATTGAAGTTTTTGTTGTTGTATTTTCAAATTGGTCAGCAGGAACACTAATAATATCAGTTATATTATAATTATCAACTAAAACTTCTCTAATTTTAGAATATTTGCCATCAAAGAATACTCCTTCTTTTAGAACACCACAACATATACCATTAATTTCTATCAAATCCATTAGTAAAATTAAAGAACATGCTTCTTTGTCTTTTGCATCTAAATTATATTTTTTGCAGAATGTGCGAATTCTTTTAGAACAACTATCTTTATTTACTTGTAATTTATCACTTCTTATTTTATCTAATTTGTTTAATTCGTCGATATGTTTTAATTGTTTATTTCTTTTAATTATAATATCTTTGTCTGTTTCTTGTTTAAGAAGTTCTTTAATATAATTTTTTATTTTGTCTCTTTTTAGTTGTTCTTGATTTTTAATTACCTTATCACCTCCATATGGCGGATTTGAAATAACATAATTAAATTTTTTATTTGAAAATTCATTTTTAAAAGAGTTTTCAACTTTTAAATTATCACTAGGAACTATGTTACCATTAGATAAACAGAAAAACTCTAATCCTGCAGATTTTATGACATCGTCATTAATATCATAATGATATATATTATTAATTTCATTAATCCAATTAATATTTGGATAATTAGAATTAATAAAATTCATATATTCGACAGTAAAACCGCCACTACCAGCGAAAGGGTCTATAAATGATCCAGATTTAGAAATATTAATTTTATTAAAAATAAAGTTTGTAATATGTCTATCAGTAAAATATGCACCCAATTCGCTAATAGCAGATCTATCTCTTCCAATAAAATATTCATATACTTTACCAGATAGAAGAACATTTGATGTTTTTTCAATTTTAGAAATAATATCAATTTCTAATATTAATTGAGTATAAATAGATCCTTTAATATTTCTTGGAATTTCATAAAATAATATATGTTGTATTGAGCTATTACTAATATTATCTAAAATTTCACCTGTTAATAATCCTAATATTATTTCATCTTTATTAACATCATTAGATTTTGCTAATTTAACTAAATGCGAGAATTCACATTCAGGACGTTTAAGATTTAATTTATCAATTAAATTAAATTCTTCAATACGTTTTAATCCATAAATTAAATTAAATATTTTTAAAGCAGTTGTACCATAACCAGCACCTGAATTTCTAATAAAATTATGTATTTCATGTATTTTATCTTTTAATGCATTTTTATTAGTTATAGATACTGATAATTCCTCTTTAGATGCCATAATAATGGTTATATATTTAAAATCATTTTTTATTTATATCTAAAATAATTTAAAGATTATTTGGGATTGTCTTTAAATATCTTTTGAGATTTAAATAATTAAAATGAATACTGAAGAAGACCCTTTAAGAAAATGTGATAAATGTAAAATAACAAAACCTAAAAGTCTATTTTATAAATATCTGTTGATGTATGATTTATATATGTATTTTGATGAGTATGTATATATGAATGATGTTGTAAAAGAGGAATTGAGAAAATATTTTAAATTGTCCGAAGAAAAATCAGATAAAACTCTTATTTCGTTTTTAGATTCGAATGAAAGAAAATTGATTAAATTATATCACGAAGCCTTGCCATTTTATAGCCAAATACCCGCAGATAAATTAGGAGCCTTCCAAAAAGTAAATGAAAAAGTCGCTCAAATTATTGGCAATGTCAATAAATCAATAATTAAATATACAGGCACCTTTTTCCCATTCTTAATATGTTGTATTTATATTATCGGAATATTTATTTTTAATGCTTTCTGCACTTATATGATTATGAGTTTTATAGAATCAACAAGAGATGATAAGATGTTCCCAGGTTTTATATATAACCTATCATCAAGATATATATCTGTCATAACATATTTTTATAATATTTTTAAAATATAAAAAGATGTTGTTATTAAGTTTATATTTGGTAACTTTACTTTTAATATTTACAGTTATAATATGGCTAATAAAAATTTTATATGATATAGACTATTTTTATCAATTAGAAAGAGGTTGTAAAAGATTATCGTAAAAAATTATTTTTTTTTTATAATTTAGAATGCAAGAACATTATAAATCACGATTTAATATATCAGGGTTTTTCACAAATTATTTTAATGATTTTTATAATAATTATTTGATTATTATTATGCCTCTTTTATATATAATACCAATACTATTATTCGTATTCTTATTTATATTGAGTTATAAAATTATGAATGTTACCATTATAATATGTGTATTTTTATATATAGGTTTGTTAATCGTTAGCTATCGATTAATAAAATCCTTAAAAATAATTCAAATACATCCGTTAATTACTAATTATATTAATTTCTATAAAACCGCTAATTTAATTTTTAAAGAAAATTTTTTTAATTCTGATTATGTAAATATATTATTCAAAGAACAATTATTATCGTCTATCAATAATGCCAGTAATTTATACGGAGATGATGCTCTATTTTTGTTGAATACATCATACGACTTGTTGTTATTTCTAGAAATAAATCCAGATACCAATAATTATATTACGAAATTATATATAGACGATTTTAAACAATTTAAATTTTTAAATAAATCTATGCAATTCATTTCTCAAACTTCTGAAGGTTTTATAATCGATTTAAAATTATTAAGTGAAAAATTTCCTATAGAACATCAACAACTCCTTAAATATTTTAATGATAAATATTATACCAAATTGAAATCTTTATATCAGCCATTAGCATTTACAGCAAATTATCAAAATAGATTTGATAGAATAATTAAAAACTTCAAAAATATTATTTTTAATTATTTATGGATTTTATTTATTTTTATAATAATCTTATTACAGGTCATATTATTAAACTTAAATTCAACCATGACATATATTTATTCGGGTGTTATAATAAGTCTAATATTATTAATGTATATTTATAATAATATATAAAAATGGGCGGAGGAAGTTCAAGAATTGAAAATAGGCCTTTTGAATGTAGCAATCCTAAATATAATCAAACACACAAAACCCCTTTAACATTCAATCGTTTAAACCATGTTAGATGTATATTTTTTACTCAAGAAAGTTATGACGCTAATTATCATATTCCCAAATCGACATTATCAGAAACTTTCGTTTCGACGTTAAACAATTTAGAAAATGATATTGAAATTAAAATTCAAGAAGTTTATAATAAAGTCAGTAGTATTGCACCTGCTAAAATTCTAAATCCTATTTATGTTGCATTTACCCGAACTTTAGAATATAATGGTAGTATTTTTGATGACCCCAATTTAAAGAAAATAGAAGTTAATTTTCCTAATAATAATTATTCACTAGCCATTAAAGATTTTATGAATTCTTATTTGGATAAAATGAAAAATCCTGATTTGAATAAGAAATATATGAAGATGCCTATGAATTCTTATACATTCGTAAATAATCGTCTCAAAGTTATTATTTATTTTCCTTTTATGACGGCTGATTATAAATATATAACTAATTTTAAAGATATTATCAATAGTTCATCGTTTTTCACTAAAGTTTTATTAGATACCGAATTTAATGGCTTACCTGATGTCAATACCTTTAACGAAGCAAAAGAAAGAGCTAAATTGCAAAAAAGTAAATCTTTAACTCCTGAAGTCATTGCTTATTAATTATAAAAATGAATTAATCAATAAAATTATTATGGAAAAAAATCTACTTAATATTACTTTAACTATTAATGATTTAAGAAGTATTAAAGCAAATATTGAAATTCATAAAAAAGAAATAAATAATTTATTTGAATTAGTTAATGAAATAAATATTATTGATATTCAAATTTGTAATGACTAAATATAAGTTTTATTTTATATTTAAGGATTACATTAAATAATGACAAAAATTTCTTTTTGCCATTTTTACCATCCCTTCTCTTTTAATACCGGTCAATTTTGCGATTCTCAATAAGAGCATAAAGACCTTTGATAACATTATCTTTGTGCTCCAATTCACATTTAAAAGACCGAATAGTTTTTTGCCGACAGCATAATTTTACTTTCAAATCAGCGACAATTGCAGCAGTTTGCGATTCCTCAAATTCAGATCTTAACTTTGCATTCGTAGCAGCTATTTTATCTCTCAAATAGATAATTAACGCGTTTTTGCCTGCTAACGATGCTGAAAGATTTGCACTTTTGATTTTTTCGTCTCCTAATTTTGATTCCATAGAACTTATGGAGCTATGCAGAGATCCTACATTCAATTTCATTAATGTTGCATAAGAAGCATCCAATTCAGCTTTAATCCTGTCGTTTTCGAGTTTCAAGCGATTCTCAATTTTGACAGTTTTAGCTTTTTCGGCATCTATAGCAGTTTTCATTAAGTATATGATATACAAAGTGACATAAACTGCGATAAAGAACGAAAAACCTGAAATGTAAATCATGGATTGGTGGCTGATGATCGGTATAAATCAATAGTTGCTTTTCAAATCAATATTAAAATAATAAAAGCATTCTTTCAATTTTTTTAGTAAATTAAAAAAATCAATACATTTAATATTTTAAGAAGCTATTATAAAATTTGTTTAAATATTAATATATTAATATAAAAAAATGAAAAATATGATGATAACATAATATCATATCAAATGGATAAATTTGAATTCACTAAATTTCAAGAAATGCTAATTTGTTCACAAATTAAGCGAAATAAAATGTATTCATCTTTAAAAGATATTAATGTTTACAAGCAAGAACTCCGGAACAGTAATAAACATCGCTTTATTACGAGTTTTATAGATGAGATTCCAGAATTGTCTTATTATGAAGCAAAACAACTTCATAAGAAATTGGGATCTATTTATGTCGAATGGAATGATGATTAAGTTTTAAATTGATGCCATTATTTCATTTATGCGTAATAAATCATTTACATTCTTTATTTTTAATTCTAATGATTTTTTATAAATTTCTAGGTCATTATCATATTTATCCAATTCATTTTTAACAATCACGCGTGTAATTTTATTAACTGTTTTGAATTTAGCATTCATTATAAATGTTAAATCGTCTTTTTTATTTTTAATTAAATCATTTGTTATATCATTTAATATAGTTTTAGTATCTTTAATTGATTTTATTAACATATTGCAATCATTCATATTAATATAAATATTAAATAAATGCGATTGATTTAATATATATTCATTTATATGTGAGATTATATAATCAATATCGTCTGTTTCATTTGTATTTACAATATACAATAAAGTTTTATAATAATTATTACTAATTTCAATTCCTTTATTATTTATGTATTCTTCATTAATTTTAATATAATTATGATTAACATTAATAATAATCAACAATACAATAAGTATTATTGGTATTAACATTAGAATTACATTAATAATATTAACAGTAGGATTAAAAATCATAATTAATAATAATATTATATCAATAATGATAATAATAATACAATCAATCGTAATATATACATAACTTATAATATAATTATCAGTATGATTTAAAATTTTAGATATAGATAACTTTTTACATATTGATGTTATTTTATTTATTGCTTCTCATTATTAAATTTTTTAATTTTATGATATTGAATATATGTACTAACTATAATAACTCCGCAAACAGAACCAATAAATAAAGAAGACAAAATAATCAATTTTTTATAATAAAAATAATATACTATATTAATAGAATATGAGATCAAAAAAACTATTAAAATTTGGTGGAGTTGCTAATATTAATGGTGATGATATATATATTCAAGAAGATATAGATATTACACCTGAATTTGATTTATATAATAAAATAATAGAAATATTAAATACAGCAGGTTCTAAATATAATAGTAAAATTGTTACAGTTTTAAAAAAATTACACTCTGTTAATTCTAAAGATAATATTTATATTGATATAGTTAAAATTGTTACAATTTATGAAGAAAAAAAACATACATTTCAATCTAAAATAACACCTGAATTAACTATGTTTGGAAAATATAATTTAAGTGAATATGAAACTAAGCGACAATTTATTACAATTGATCCAACAATAATTCAAATAATGATATTTGATGATGAAAATAACTCTGATTTAATTTATTCTTTAAAATTAATTATTAGAGAAAAAAACAAATTATGTTTAAGATATACAACTAAATTATTTCCAAATGAATCAAAAATAGTAAACTTTGCTGACTTGTCAAATTTTAATAATTTTAATAAAAATTTAGATAATCAATATATTAAAACTACTGCTAATGATAATTTATTACAATTTTTAAAAAAATATATTAAATATTATAATTTTTATAAAAAATGTTATTTAATTGATGATGTGAAGCAAGGTTCTAAAACATCAACAAAAAAATTAATTGATTATCAACTAAAATATATAAGTATTTTAGGTAAAGCAAGATTTAAAAATACAGATATTCAAATAAGATCTCAAATGGTAACTGATTATGTAATGTCTAATTTATTATTTGCAAGCCCTTGTTATGCATTTATATCAGGTGGTTATAAAGGTTTTGATGAGTCTTGTTATGGTATAACACGTTCCGGGTATGAAATTGCTAAAAAATATGTTAGACCTATTTTAACTATTATGTGTAATGAGGGAAAGCATGATTCTCATGGTTTTTCTGATGCTGAATTAATATATGGCGAACACTGGGGTGAAGATTCAATTGCGTTATCTCAATTAACAGACGGAGCAATTATTATTGCACCATTTGGTGGATGGACATATATAGAATGTTTAACATTATTAGCAAATAAAAAAATAATTGCAATATTTAATGATTTATATAATATTTTAAATTATGAGAATTATGAACAATTAAGTGATGAAGAACTTAAAAGTGTAGTAGAAAAAGAAAAGGGTGAATATGATGGTGCATCAGTTAAAGAAATAGAACAATCAATAAGAAATAAAAGTATTAATAAAATTTCTAATCAAAATTTTTTTAATTTTAATAAGACTGAGCAATATAGTATAATTGATTATTATATTAATTATTATTTAATATTATTATATATATCATATACTCATGAACCTCGCTCTACATTATTATTTAAAGATAAAGTAGAAATTATTAAACATCTTAATTGTGCAATAAAATTATTAGAATATTTAAAAACATTATTTATTAGAGGAATAACACAAGAACTAGTTTCAATATTAACATATATAAATACATTAAAAAATGCTATTAATAATTATATTAAATTCAATATTGAAACTATAAATACAATATATAAAAAATTTTGTAATGGTGATGATTATCAAAGTGAATTGCCTTATAAATGTGATGGTATTTGGATTAATCCAAAATTTGATTTACTCAAATATATTGAAAAAAGAGATAATGCAATCGCGACAAAATACTCTGAAAAAAAAGAGGATGCAACCATGACAGCATACCCAATAGAAATATCAAAATCAATAAGTGTTAATATAGATATATATAAAATTAATATTGATAAATTAAAAATAGATCCATTATTTGCTAATATTAATAATAATATAATATTTGTATTTTCAGATGTATTGTATTTAAATATGTATATAAATAATAATTTAAATGCAACTTCATATCAGACACAAATACAAAATAAAATAAATGGTTTATTACATGTTATAATAAATGGAAAAAGTCCACAGATGTTATTAAAGTCAGAAACAAAAAGAATAATTAATTTAAATAGAAGTTTAGATGGTTTCCTACATCCCAAAAAAAAATTATTACTTAATGAAAATATTATAAAAGATAAATATAGTTTTATTATTAGTGAAACTTGTAATAATTATTCTACTATTTTAGAACCTTATATACCTTCCGTATAAATAACATCAAATTATCTTTAATATTATTCCTCTATAAATTGATATTTTATTGTGTTAAAATCTTCATTACATAGTTTATTATTTTTTATTTGGAGTAGAAGATTTGTGCCATTTTTTTTATTATAATTATGCACAAAATCTGTAAAAGTATAATTGAAGTATCTAATACCATCATGTTCGTATATTGACATAAAATGCTTAATAATATCTACAATTGAATATCTCAATACATATTTGATATCTTCATATAACCTACAATTTTTTAAAAACTTATTATTTCTATTTTCTTTAAGCCAAAGCAAGTATTTTGTAGGTATGTCTACCAATTTATTACCTAAATATTTACCAAAAGTTATTTTTGTATTAATATATGGTTTATTTTTTTCAATCTTATATTCTATATTTTTATTTGGAAAAATCTCTTGCCAATTTCTGTGAAACTCTGACATTATATTTTCTTCAATATTATCATCTCTAATTTGATTATTATAATAAATACAATTATTAGTTTTTTGATGTCTAAAATGAGAACAACTTATTTTAGATCCTGAAATATAAAAAACTATATTATCACATTTATTACAATAATATTCATTTGATTTAACTACACCATTTTCTATATCTTGACATTTTATTAAAGATCCTTCACTATTCTCATTCTTAATAATATAATATTTCTTTGTCCTTATTTTTAGTCTTTAAATCTTCATAAGTATAAATAATATTTATAATAATTAGAAAGAAATGACTAAAATACATGATAAACCTATTGATACTATTTTAAATAAAATACCTGAAAAAAAAATAAAAGAAATATTTGATGCCGCGTTTAAAATGGCTATGTGTGGTATTCAAAAATGTAGTATTGAATTAATTAATTTGAAAAAAATTAAAATTGAAAAAGATAATGATTTATTGAAATTGATTAAAAAATTTCAAGAAGGAAAAATAACAAAAGAAAAGTATCAAATTGAATCATGTAAAATTAATAGCAAATATCAAAAATCAGAAGAAAATTTAAAATTTATTGAATGTTCCTTAAAAAATTGTAATGACCTTATGAAAAAACAGTTATTATTATCAATAGATAATTTAACCATTAAATTCAAAGGAAATCCTGAAAAATTAAATAAATTAAAAGTTTATAAAAAACTATTTAATAAACCAAATATGAAAGATATTAAACAATTTTATAACGATTTTATATAAAAAAGATACATGAATTTCTTTAATAAAATAAATCAATATTATTAAATATGAAGAAAACAAGAAAAATGTTAATTTTAATTCATTCAATATTGCACGATATACATTATTAAAGTTGTTATTGATAATTATTAATAAAAAACCCGATTATGAATTTATATTATTCTATAATTCGTATTTATCCAAATTTAAAAAAGTATATTATGAAGGATATTTATATTTTGATAGATTTATTGATATTAACGATTTTATAAATAAAGTATGTTCGTATTTTATAAATAATGAATTAAATCAATATTTAATACCACTTCTAAGTAAACTTGGTTATATTATTTATAGTTAAATATACAGATTTTATAACTAAATAAAGCCAAAAACTATTTCCAATATAACACCACATACTACCCCATGTTTTGTACTCGTAATAATTGTATAATGAAATTGAT
>Ga0209596_1004016_pt1 | contig 11338 bp, 8 predicted proteins | sample M_130807_MF_Meta_FD_187314 | JGI IMG/M metagenome (GOLD analysis project Ga0209596, IMG submission 187314) | Freshwater microbial communities from Lake Montjoie, Canada to study carbon cycling - M_130807_MF_MetaG (SPAdes) (version 2) | ecosystem: Environmental > Aquatic > Freshwater > Lake...
CCGTCACGATCACCAACGCATCTGCGCCGTCAAGGGCGGCGTAGTTGGTCTCCGCATACGAAATGCGATCACCGAGTCGCCGCTTGGCCTCGTGCATCGCCTCCGGGTCGTGCGCAACGACGGTCGCCCCGGCAGCGAGCAGTTCATCGATCAGCACGAGGGCCGCGGATTCACGCATATCGTCCGTCTGCGCCTTGAAAGCGAGCCCCCAAATGGCGATCTGTGCTCCCTTGAGCGTGGGGATCAGCGTGCCGAGCTTGCGGGTCAGCACATGCTTTTGCGCATCGTTCGCATCCTCGACCGCCGCCAAGACCCGGAGCGGTACGCCACGTTCCTCGCCCGTGCGCAATAGCGCCTTGACGTCCTTTGGGAAGCACGAGCCGCCGTAGCCTGGACCGGGGAACAGAAACGAGGGCCCGATACGCGAATCGCTCCCGATTCCCTTCCGCACGAGATCGACATTCGCCCCGACCTGTTCGCACAGCGCCGCGATTTCGTTCATGAAGGAGATGCGAGTCGCGAGCATCGAGTTCGCGGCGTACTTCGTCATCTCCGCCGACGGGATGTCCATGAAGATCACCGGCTTCCCCGTGCGTACGAATGGGGCGTACAGTTCCGTCATGACCTCACGTGCGAACTCGCTGTCTACGCCAAGGACCACACGATCCGGCTTGAGGAAGTCGTCAATGGCAGCGCCTTCCTTCAAGAACTCTGGATTGGAGACCACGTGATACGGATGCGCGGCGTGCTTTGCCACGGAGGTGCGCACTTTCTCAGCCGTACCAACCGGAACGGTGGACTTGGTGACCACGACGGTCTCGCGCGTCATGTGCCGTCCGATTTGCTCGGCAACGCCTAGCACGTACTGCAGGTCAGCCGAACCGTCCTCATCCGGCGGCGTGCCGACGGCAATAAAGATGACGTCGGCCGCTGCAATCGCCGAGGGGACGTCTGTCGTGAACGAGAGACGTCCTTCAGACTGATTGCGTGCGACGAGGGAATCCAGCCCAGGCTCATAGATGGGCAGGATATTTTGCTTGAGGCCGTCGATTTTCTTCTGGTCGATGTCGGCGCAGATGACGGTGACCCCAGTTTCTGCAAAGCACGCGCCTGCCACGAGGCCGACGTAGCCGGTGCCGACGACGAGGACGTGCTGAGCTCCATTCATACCAGAGTCGATTTCTGGGGTAGAGTGCCACGTCCATGCGACGTGAGCGACACAATACGAGCTTTCGAGGCTACGGTTTTGGCGAGCGCATTCCGACTATCGATCACGAGCGCGGCGTTATTCACGACGAACTGGTAGTCGACCGCGGTGTGATCGGTGATAATGACCACCGCATCCGCCGCGGCCAGCCGCTCTGCGGTGAGGGCGACGCCGGTGTACGCGACACCGTGCTCACTGAATGTCGTGACATGCGGATCGTGGTACTCGACCTCAGCGCCACGCTCTTCTAGCAGACGAATCACGTCAAGCGCCGGACTTTCGCGCATATCATCGATGTCCTTCTTGTACGCAACGCCGAGGACGAGCACTTTGCTTCCGCGCACGGCCTTCCGTTCGTCATTCAGCCCGATCGCCACCTTGCTGGCGACGAGATCCGGCATCTCCGAGTTGATTTCACCAGCGAGATCAATAAAGCGGGTCTTGTAGTTCAGTCCGCGCATCTTCCACGCGAGGTAGTGCGGATCGAGCGGAATGCAGTGGCCGCCGATCCCAGGACCGGGGGTGAACTTCATGAAACCGAAGGGCTTTGTCGCCGCCGCATCAATCACTTCCCACACATCGACACCAAGTCGATCGCAGATGATCGCCATCTCATTCGCGAGCCCGATGTTCACCGACCGGAAGGTATTCTCGAGCAGCTTGACCAACTCCGCCGTCTCCGGCGACGACACGGGCACGACGGTGTCGATGCAGGTAGCGTAGAGCGCGGAGGCCACCGCCGTGCAGGCGGCAGTGATGCCGCCCAGCACCTTGGGCGTGTTCTTGGTGTGGTACTTCGGGTTACCAGGATCGACGCGCTCTGGGGAGAAGGCAAGAAAAATATCTTCTCCGATCGTGAATCCCCGCCCTTCGAGCGGCGGCTGCATCACTTCGCGTGTCGTCCCCGGATAGGTCGTGCTCTCGAGCACCACCAGCATTCCCGAGTGTGCCTGACGCGCCACGGTGTCGGTTGCCGCAATCACGTACGACATATCCGGATCACGCGTCTTCGCGAGCGGCGTGGGCACCGCGATCGAAACGGTGTCTGCCTTCGCCAGCTCGCGTTCGTCCGTCGTGGCGTGAAATAGACCCGCGGCCACGTACTTGCCGACGAGTGACGCTGGAATGTCTTGAATGTGGGACTCGCCACGATTCAGCAGCGTGACAACGCGCTCACTGACATCGAAACCCAGCACATGGAATCCGGCCTCGCAGAGCTCCATAGCCAGCGGGAGTCCGACGTACCCGAGGCCAACGACACACGTGACGGCCGAACGGTCGGCGATACGGGCGAGGAGGCGATCGCGGGGGGACTGAGTTTGCGTCATGAAAATCAGAGTCTGGTCGGAGGGGTGATCAGTGACCGTAGAAGCTGCGAACGGCGGCGACCACTTCGTCAAGCTGCGCGCGCGTGAGTTCCGGGAAAACCGGCAACGACAACACCTCGTGCGCCGCCTGCTCCGACGCCGGACAGCTCCCTTCGCGGTACCCGAGGTACGCGAAGCAGGGCTGCAGGTGCAACGGGAGCGGGTAGTACACCGAGTTCCCGATCCCGCGCGCGGCAAGGTGCGCCTTGAGCTCGTCGCGGGTCTCGAGGCGAATTGTGTACTGATTGAAAATCGATTCGTTCACCGGGTCGATGAACGGCGTTGTAATCTCTGCGAGGTCCGCGAAGGCGGCATTGTAGTACGCCGCGTTTTCACGCCGCTTGGCACTCCAACCGGCGAGGTACGGCAGTTTTGCCTTCAGGACCACCGCCTGCAACGCATCCAAGCGGGAGTTGAAGCCAACTTCCTCGTGGTAGTACGTCTTCACGCTGCCATGCGTGCGCAGGCGCATGAGGCGATTGAAAATCGCCTCGTCCTGCGTCACCATCATGCCGCCGTCACCGTAGCCGCCGAGGTTCTTGGAGGGAAAGAACGAGAAGGTGCCGATGGTGGCCGTCTGGCCAGCCATCGTCCACTCCCCGTTGATCTTCCGCCTCGCCCCGATGGTCTGCGCCGCGTCCTCAATAATCGGCATCGACGGAAGCAGTCGGCGAATTTCTTCGATCGGTGCAATCTGTCCGAACAGATCAACCGGAATGACCGCCTTGGTGCGCGGCGTCACAGCGGCCGCGACAAGGTCTGGCCGGATGTTGAATGTCTTGGGATCGATATCCACGAACACGGGCGTCGCCCCAACGTTGTGGATGGTCCCCGCCGTGGCGAAGAACGTAAAGGGGCTCGTGATGACCTCGTCGCCAGGCCCGATGTCGAGCGCCTTGAGCGCGAGCAACAGCGCGTCGGTGCCGCTCGCGCACCCCACCGCATACTTGGTTTTTGACAGCCCAGCGACCGCGCATTCCAGTTCCGCCACGGGCGCCCCAAGAATGAAGGCTTGGTCGTCCACCACCGGCATCATCGCGGCAACCACGGCATCGCGGATCACCGCATGCTGGGCACGCAGGTCGAGCAAGGGAACGGACATGTTCTGGATAGCAGATTTGTGATATACAACTATTGCCGGAGCGGACCTCCGCAACTATCAAAAATCGCTGGAACGACAGGGGAAGTCAACGCAAAAACCCAAAATCACTGAGCCGTGACACAGAACTCAGCCCCGCTGCGCCAATCAGGTGCCTGGGAGATGCGGCAATACGACTTGCCGACCCGTTCGAGCCGATTCATAGGTCGCCAAAATGAGCTCCAAGCTCGCACGCCCGCTCAATCCATCGGTGTCTGGCGGTGTACCCCCCTCCAAAGCAGCCACCACGTTGCGGTAGTAGCCCTGATGACCGACGCCATACACATTCACCGGATTCGTCGCCGCCGATTCGACCCCCTGATCGTCCTCGTCGTCTTCTGCAAACTCCCAATGGTCAACACGGTTGACCGCCGTGCCGCCAATCTTCACGCTGCCATGTTCCCCGAGGACCGTCACGGACCCTTCAAGATTCTTGGGATGCGTCAGCATCGTCACCTCAAGGACCCCGAGCGCTCCGCTGCGGTACTTCATCACCGCCACACCGGTATCTTCGGCTTCAATTCGCCGTGCAAGCGTTGCCGTGTACGCCATGACGCTCTCAACCGGCCCACCGAGCCACTGCAGTAGATCGACGTAGTGCGACGCCTGGTTCATGATCGCTCCGCCATCCAGCGCCCACGTCCCGCGCCACGCGGCCTGGTCATAGTACTCCTGCGGCCGCGTCCAGCGCACGGTGGAATTCACCGTATAGATCCGCCCGAAGCGCCCTTTGTCGATCGCCCGACGCAACAACTGGATCGCCGGGTTCAAGCGGTTCTGCATAACGACAAACAATCGCACGCCGGCGCTGTTGCACGCGTGCATCATTTCGTCTGCGGCCGCGAGCGAGATCGCCATCGGCTTCTCGGAGATCACATGCTTCCCCGCCCGCGCCGCCTGCATGGCATGCGTCGGGTGTAGTCCGCTCGGCGTCGTCACACTCACGATATCGCACTCAGCGTCGCGCAGCATCTCCTCGTACGAGTAGAATGCGCGCACCCCGAGCGACCGTGCGGCAGCGTCCGCGCGCTCGGGTACAACATCGCACACCGCGGTGAGCTGAATCCCTGAAGAAGCTGCAATCGCGTCGAAGTGATTCTGACTGATACGTCCGCAACCGACGAGCGCAACGCGGAAAGCGGCCCGCCCCATTACGCACCTCCTGACGCTGGACGCACAAACCCTGCCTCAGAGATGTACGACTGACCGCACGCCGAACAGGTCAACGTCCCTTCGCCATCAGGAAGTCGAACACCGCACGCGCAGACGGCACCAATGACCTGCGCCGGAACGCCAACGACGAGCGCATAATCGGGAACATCCTTCGTGACCACCGCGCCCGCGCCGACAAAAGAGTACGCACCAAGCGTCACACCGCAGACAATCGTCGCGTTCGCACCAATCGATGCGCCGCGCTGTACCAGTGTCCGACGATACTCATCCTTGCGAGAGACCGCACTGCGCGGATTGATCACATTCGTAAAAACCATCGACGGCCCGCAGAACACATCGTCCTCGAGCTCCACGCCCTCGTAGATAGACACATTGTTTTGGATCTTCACGTTGTTGCCAATCTTGGTGCCATTCATCACGACCACATTCTGCCCGAGCGAGGAGCGCTCACCAATCACCGCCCCCGACATCACATGACAGAAATGCCAAATCTTGGTACCCGCACCAACCCGCGCGCCGTCGTCAACATAGGCACTCTCGTGGATGAATGGCGCGTTGCTCATAGCTGTGCCTGCCATTCCTGAATCGAACGGACTTCAGGCGTTCGGCCCGCGAGCGCTTCGATCGCGTCACAGGCGGCGGTCGCGGCACTAAGAGTCGTCGTATACGCAATTCGATGCGAAATCGCGGCCTGGCGCAACGACTCGTCATCCTTCTGCGCACGCTGCCCGAGCGGCGTGTTGATCAGCAGTTGTACACCGCCGTTCTTGATCAAATCAATGCCGTGTGGTCGTGCCACACTGACCTTATGGACCGCGTCACAGGGCACACCACGCTCGCGCAGATAGCTGGCCGTACCGTGCGTCGCCTTAATACCAAAGCCCATGCCGTGGAAGCGGCGCGCAAGATCCGCCGCCGCAGGCTTGTCGTGATCGTTGACGGTCAGGAACACAGTCCCAGCTGTCGGCAGTGCGTTCCCCGCCCCGATCTGGGCCCGAGCAAACGCCGAGCCAAACTCCTGGGCGACACCCATCACTTCGCCAGTCGAACGCATTTCCGGACCAAGGATTGGATCGAACTCACGGAACTTCGCAAAAGGGAACACCGCCTCCTTCACCGCAACGAAGTTCGGAATCACCTCCTTCGTGAATCCAATCGCCTCGAGCGTCTCGCCAAGCATCACGCGCGCCGCGATCGACGCCAACGGCACGCCAATAACCTTCGACACAAACGGCACAGTACGGCTCGCCCGCGGATTGACCTCAATCACATACACCACGCCGTTCTTGAGCGCGTACTGCACATTAATGAGCCCCACAACACCCAGGGCCTTAGCGAATGCCACGGTGTGGGCGCGCATCGTCGCCGCGGCCTCCGCAGGAATTCGCTGTGGCGGAAGCACACACGCCGAATCGCCCGAGTGAATACCGGCGAATTCGATATGCTGCATAACGCCGCCAATCACGACGGTTGTCCCGTCGCTAATGGCGTCGACATCCGCCTCGATAGCATCCTCAAGGAACGAATCAATCAGCACCGGCCGATCTTCGCTCACGCGAACGGCGCGAGTGAAGTAGTCACGAAGTGACTCTTCCTCGTAGACAATCTCCATGGCGCGCCCACCTAGCACGTAGCTTGGGCGGACGAGCACGGGGTACCCAATCCGATTCGCGGCCTCAACCGCCCCCTCCACACTGGTCGCCGTTCCGTTTGGCGGCTGCGCAACGTCAAGCTCGCGCGCAATCTTCTCAAAGCGACGACGGTCCTCGGCGATGTCGATCGCGTCTGGCGACGTGCCGAGGATGGTGACACCACAGGCTTCGAGAGGACGGGTCAGCTTGAGCGGCGTCTGTCCGCCCAACTGGACGATGACACCGACCGGCTGCTCGCGCTGTACGATCTCGAGGACGTGCTCCAGCGTCAGCGGCTCGAAGTACAGCTTGTCACTCGTATCCCAGTCGGTCGACACCGTCTCGGGATTCGAGTTCACCATGATCGTCTCGTACCCTTGCTCGCGGAGCGCCATGGCCGCGCGCACGCAGCAGTAGTCGAACTCCACGCCCTGCCCAATACGGTTCGGCCCGCTTCCGAGGATCACGACCGACTTGCGGCCGGATTTCGGAGCCTCCGACTCTTCATCGTACGTCGAATACAGATAGGGCGTGTTCGAAGGAAACTCACCAGCGCAGGTGTCGACCATTTTGAACACCGGCCGAATCCCCATCGACCACCGCTGCTCGCGCACTTGCTGCTCGGTCTGCCCGCGCAGGCGCGCAAGTTGCACATCAGCGAACCCCATGCGCTTCATGGCGCGCAGCGCTTCGGCGTCGATTTCGGCGAGGGAGGAAAATTCCCGTTCCGCGTCGACCATTTCGCGCATCTGGTTCAAGAACCAGGGGTCAACCATGGTGATGGCGTGAATCTCCTCGACCGTCATCCCTGCGACGAGCGCACGCTTAATCTGAAAGATCCGCTCAGGCGTCGGGGTCGCCATTGCGGCGCGCAACGCGTCCAGCGAATCGTCCGCCACGCGATCGTCCGCCGGACGGTCGCTGACGACCCAGCCCACACGCCCGCTTTCGAGGGCGCGCAATCCCTTCTGCAGCGCTTCCTTGAAGGTTCGACCGATCGCCATCGACTCACCAACGGACTTCATCTGCGTCGTCAGCACCGGGCTCGCCGACGGAAACTTCTCGAAGGCAAATCGTGGACACTTCACGACCACATAGTCGAGCACCGGCTCGAACGAGGCAGGCGTCGTCCGTGTGATATCGTTCGGGAGTTCGTCGAGCCTGTAGCCGACCGCAAGCTTCGTGCCGATACGCGCAATCGCAAAACCGGTGGCCTTCGACGCGAGCGCCGAACTGCGCGACACGCGCGGATTCATTTCAATGACGACCATATCGCCGTCCGCCGGGTTCACCGCGAACTGGATATTGCAGCCACCTGCGTCGACCCCGATCTCGCGAATCACCTTGATCGCGGCGTCACGCATTGTCTGATACTCGCGGTCGGTCAGCGTCATCGCCGGTGCCACGGTGATCGAATCGCCCGTGTGAACACCCATCGGATCAATATTCTCGATCGAACAGACAATCACGACGTTATCGGCGTGATCGCGCATCACCTCGAGCTCGTATTCCTTCCATCCCAGAAGGCTTCGCTCAATCAGCACCTGCGAGATTGGCGACTCCGCGAGTCCGCGCCGGCAGATCGCCTCGTACTCCTCACGGTTGTAGGCAATCCCGCCGCCACTGCCACCAAGCGTAAATGCTGGACGAATGATCGCCGGGAAGCCGGTCCAGTCGCTGACCGCGAGCGCTTCCTCCCACGTCGTGGCGATCTTCCCCTCTGGGCACTTGAGGCCGATCTTCTGCATCGCTTCGCCAAACAGCTTGCGATCCTCAGCGACGGCGATTGCGCGAGCGTTGGCGCCGATGAGTTCTACGCCGTGCTTCGCTAAGAAGCCGCTCTCGTGCAGCGCCATGGCGACGTTGAGTGCGGTCTGGCCGCCCATTGTCGGGAGCAGTGCGTCTGGCTTTTCGCGCTCAATAATTCGTTCGACGAACTCCGTGGTCACCGGCTCGATATAGGTCCGGTCCGCGATTTCCGGGTCGGTCATGATCGTGGCCGGGTTCGAGTTCACGAGAATGACCTCGTACCCCTCCTCGCGCAGCGCCTTGGCAGCCTGCGTTCCCGAGTAGTCGAATTCAGCGCCCTGCCCAATGACAATCGGGCCAGAGCCAATGAGCAGGATGCGGTGAATATCAGTGCGGCGTGGCATTCAAGAGATCGGTAATGATGTCAGCGCGCGACAAAACCGGAGCCCATCCGGTATGCGCTCGCAGTTTGTCGTTGGTGCCTACGAGAACGGGAATGTCGGCCGGACGCTGAAGCTCCGGGTCCGCGACAATCACGGGCGATACACGGGCCGCCGAACACACTTCGCTCACGAGGTCGCCCACTCGGACTCCGTTGCCACTGCACACATTGTAGACCTCACCGGCAACGCCCCGTTCTGCGAGCGCGATGTACGCGCGAACAACGTCCTTGACATGAGAGAAATCACGAACCGTGTCCGTGTTTCCAACGCTGAGCGTCCCGGTCCCGCTGATCTGCATAGCGCGCACCCGCTCGACGAGCGCCGGGAGCAAGAACTTCGACGACTGTCCAACACCGGAGTGATTGAACGATCGCGTACATATCACGCGAAGCCCAGTCGACCGAAACGCCTCGAGCGCGAACACTTCTTGAGATACTTTTGTCGCCGCGTAGGTGTTGCGAGGGCGACAGACAGCGTCTTCTGCAAGCGGCATTGCCTCAGTGGCGTATCGACCGTACTGCTCGGCGCTTCCGATCATCACAACACTAGGATTCGTGCCGTTGCGTTCGCGTTGCAGCTTCACGGCGGTAAGCAGACGAAGCGCACTCCCCACATTGACCGCTAACCCACGCTCCGGAAACAGCCCCGCCTCGAGAACAAACGCCATCCCCGCCAAGTGGAACAGTGCATCAGGATTCGAGGCTTCCACCGCGCGCTGAGCGTTCTGTCCATCAGACAGATCTTCCACGCGCCATTTCACTCCCGCCAGCACCTCGTCGCCCGCGCCCGCCAGGGTTGTCCCAACGACATCCCATCCATCGGCCAGCAACTCACGGCACAGCCAACGGCCAACGAAGCCGCCGGCCCCTGTGACGAGCGCGCGGCGCGCCGTCAAATCAACCTGCGCCGGTGCCCGCGCGATGCCGCGCGAGGTCAGCGTCCACCATCATGTGCACCAGTCCGTGGAAATCGACGCTCGGCTCCCATCCTAGCACTCGGCTCGCCTTGGAAGGATCGGCGACCAGCAGGTCAACCTCCGCCGGGCGCATGAACTTGGGATCGAGCGTCACGAACTCCTGATAGTCGAGCCCCACGTACGAGAAGGCTTCCTCGCACAGCTGACGCACCGTCCACGTCTTGCCCGTGCCAATCACGAAATCGTCCGGCGTATCCTGCTGCAGCATGCGCCACATTGCGTCAACGTAGTCACCGGCAAAGCCCCAGTCGCGGCGCGCGTCGAGATTGCCAAGCCGCAACTCACGCGAGGTGCCGAGTTTAATGCGCGCCACAGCATCCGTGACCTTCCGTGTGACAAACTCGATGCCGCGCCGCGGGCTCTCATGATTGAAGAGAATTCCACTCACAGCGTACAGGTTGAATGACTCGCGGTAGTTCACCGTGATCCAGTGCCCGTACATCTTGGCCACGCCATACGGTGACCGCGGATAGAAAGGCGTCGTCTCGCTCTGCGGCGTCTGCTGCACCATCCCAAACTGCTCGCTCGAACTCGCCTGATAAAAGCGCGCCTTGGGCGCGGCCCGTTTCATGGCCTCGAGCATGCGTGTAACGCCAAGTCCCGTGAACTCTCCTGTCAGCACCGGCTGCGTCCACGAGGTGGCTACGAAGCTCTGCGCAGCAAGATTATAAATCTCGTCGGGCGCGGAGGCTTCGATGGCATCAACAAGCGACGTCTGATCGAGCAGGTCGGCCGAGACGAGCTCGACCTGGTCGACCAAGTGCCCAATACGCTCGTATGGCGTGGTGGAGCTACGCCGGACAACCCCCACCACGCGATACCCCTTCGACAGCAGGAGTTCAGCGAGATAGGAGCCATCTTGGCCCGTGATTCCGGTAATCAGTGCGGTCGGCATGACGCGTCAGCGAGAGGGCTTCGGGAAGTTAGCGCGGCAACTTTGTATAGCCGTGGAAATATGCCTAAATACCCAGCAGTTCGGCACCCGCCGACCGCGCCCGCCCCTGCGCCCGCCCCCGCGCCCGCGCCTGACCGCACGCCCGCAAAAAAGGGAGCCTTTCGGCTCCCTCAGTTGTGGAGACAGCTTCAACGCTACACTAGATGGCAGCGACAGCCCCGCGAGGAGCGCGCTGAATCTTGCCGGCGTTCAGGCAACGGGTGCAGACCTTGATCTTGATGGTCTTGCCGTCCTTCACGATGCGGGCGACCTGAAGATTGGGCTTCCAGGTACGGCGCGTCTTGTTGTTGGCATGCGACACGTTGTTGCCGAAGGCGATTCCCTTCTGGCAGGTGTAGCAAACGTTACGGGCAATGGGGGCCATGGTCAGTTCCCGATCAGTTCGATGCGGGCCATCTCAGCGCCGTCACCCTTGCGGTGAGCGATCTTCAGAATGCGCGTGTAACCGCCCGCGCGCGTGGCGAACTTCGGGCCAATCTCTTGGAAGAGCTTGTCCGCGGCCTCGCGCTTGTGTACATGCTTGCCAGCCAGGCGGCGCGCGTGGAGCGTGCCGGCACGGGCCTTGGTGATCAACTTCTCGACGAAGGGCCGAAGCTCCTTCGCCTTGGCTTCTGTGGTCTCAATCGCGCCCGACTCGATGAGCGAGGTCGCGAGATTGCGCAGCAGAGCGAGGCGCTGCTCACTCGTGCGGCGAAGGGA
>Ga0209596_1004018_pt1 | contig 11338 bp, 10 predicted proteins | sample M_130807_MF_Meta_FD_187314 | JGI IMG/M metagenome (GOLD analysis project Ga0209596, IMG submission 187314) | Freshwater microbial communities from Lake Montjoie, Canada to study carbon cycling - M_130807_MF_MetaG (SPAdes) (version 2) | ecosystem: Environmental > Aquatic > Freshwater > Lake...
TATTACTTATTCTTTGTATTACTTATTCTTTGTATTACTTATTCTTTTTATTACACATTATTATTAAAGTCCTTCCAATCCTTATTGATACTACGCCTATTCTTGTAGGACAGGCGTGCATCCTTCAATTTAAGACTAATCTTTTTATGATTTACAACATTATTTTCATATCTCTTTAATTCGCGAGGAATTTTATTAACATCTTCGAAATCATGACATTTATTAGCGTATGAGCTGAATGCGCGGTAGCTGATCTTGTTACTGATATTGACGTTCATTTATTATTTTATATTAATTAAATTTTTAATATAGGTAATCAATTTTTATTTTTTAATTGATAAAATATGTCAAATTTATTACACCATAATGTGATATAGTTAAGTTGGTTTATTCAACTCAATTAATTCATATATTTCAGGAACATATTCTGAAATCTCCTTTATTTGTTCTATAGTAATCCATCTATAACAAGCATGAATACCAAATGCTTTTTCTGAAAAAAGGGTTTCTACACTAAAATTTTTTGCTTCTTGAACAGTAGGCTTATTTATAATATTTTTCGAAAAAAATACATCTTCGTATATATCATTTTCATATCTAAAATTACGAATATCATTCTTAATGACACTCAACATTACTGATTTTTTTCTCAATGATAATCCTCCATTACCAACTAATACAGGCATATTATCATTATTCCTAACTAATACACCTCCGCGCCAAGGCGCACCTACATAATCATATTTAATAAAATCATAAATAGTATCCTTGTATTTTGCAGAAATTAATGTATCTAATTGAAATATTAGAAATGTTTCCGTAGGTATTAGCTCATATATTAATGGGTTACACATAAAGTTTGAATAATCTTTGATAGTAAAGTTTCCAATATTTAATTGATGTATAGTTATTCTATGTTTATGGTCTTTGAAATTTGTTTCAATTAAATCTATTAAAAATTTCTTATTCATTGTTCCGCATGCAATAAAAAAATCCCAACGTTCATCTAAATTAGTTAAGAAATTATTAAGAACAAGTTTCCATGCAGGATGAGCACGGGGTTCTATAATAACAGCAGTATATTTTTCCATAATATAAATATTAATATTAGTTTATGCTTTATATATATACTATATCATCATATATTTGGCTAATAATGTAAATAAAAAATGATATAACTTGATACAAGAATTCTAATTCAATTATACACAAAATTAAAAATGAAACACTGGATTTTGAGAGTAAATGATGGGGATAATTTTCGTAATAGTAATTATTCATTTTGGGGTATAAAACGAGGAAAAGGTGGATGTATGAAGACTGTTATAACTAAAATAAAGAAAGGAGATATATTATGGTTCTTGACATCTAAAAAATTTGGAGGTAGATTTATAGGTATGGGCGAGTATTGTGGATTTTATGATAGAAATGATGAACCTTTATTACATATAAATACAAAAACAAATGAAGAACAAGGTTGGAAAGGTGATGACTGCTGGGATATTCAAATACACTATCGTAATTTATATATTACAGAAAAACAAAATATTACTTCATGTATACAATGCGGCAGTATTATTTTGGATTACGAAACATTCAAAGACAAAATTAATGATGATTTATATGAACATTATAAAAATTTTAAGTTTTATTCTGAACCAAAAATATTTACACTCTTGACCATGTAAAATTGCTTAAAATGTAACTTAATAATATATATTGATTATTTTTATATTTTATATATATAAAAAAAAATGATAATACTAATAAATAACAAAGTATAACAAATATGCCTACGAACATTCTAAACACAAAACCATTATTATTAGAATCACATAGTTGCAATTTTCCAGAAGATATTATAATAAAAATAAATAATATACTTTGCGAAGAGTATATTAAGCTAATATTTGATAGTTTGCAAAATAACTTTATTAAAAATATTATATATATATTCTTAAATGATAAGAAACTATCAAAGTTTGTATATTACTTTGCATTTCAAAAATATCGCTATATTTATATTTTAGATGGTGTATATGGCGAAACTCTAAATAATTTAGGATGGGAACATTTTGAAACGGATATATTATATGAAAATTTTAATGGTATTAGTAGTAATGACAAAGATGCTTTTATATTAAACTTGGAAAGAGATGAAATATTTTCAAGAGAAAACAATTATACAAATAACACAGAGATTGATTATTATAAATATGATGTGAATATATATTCATCCAAATTAACATTGAATGAAACTATGTGGATTATTAAAAACTTTGCAATGTATGATACTAATATTTTGAAAAATAATGTTGATAATGATATTGACATCGATATAAACGACGAACGCACATATGATGACATTTATGATTATGACGAAGAAGATTATGCAACTATATGGAATCTGTTTAATAGGGGGTTTATACAGTTAAATATATTTAAGATTATTCATATATATTGCAATAACACTGATATTAATGAAGAAGTTCAAAAATATTATAACTTTATAGGCGGAACAGGATATGCAAATATTTTTGTTGATAAATCCAAATTATTTCACAAAACCTGCTATAATGTTGTGAAATATTTTAATAAAAAAATTAAAAAAGCTGCAGATGACAAAATGGTGTTGAGTTATTTATATGGTATTTATAATGGAGATGATACTGTAAACTTCAATGATAAAAACGAAAAATATGAAAATAAAGCTTATGATTTACTTTCAGAAAACGGGCTATTGTCTTCTAACAGCGAAGATATTACAGATATATTAGATTTCTTATACGAAAGATATTTGCAATAATTTACTTATATCGTAATATGCTAGGGCTAAATATTTGAAATTTATATCCATTAAAAATGCTCTTCCATCCTTCTTTATCCTTATTGGAATCTTTGGTATTTACATTGTTATTATCATCATCTTTCATATCAACATATCTATTATATGGAGAAGTATTAACTAATAATCTTCCTTGACCAAAGTAATATACACCTTCCATTAGTGTATTTCTATTATTAAGATAATATAATCATATATCAATTTTTATTATTTGCAACACCCGCCTCGCAATCTTAACACAAGATGAAGAGTGCTCTCCTTTTGTATATTGTAATCAGCAAGTGTTCGACCGTCTTCTAATTGTTTTCCAGCAAAAATTAAGCGTTGTTGATCTGGTGGAATACCTTCCTTATCTTGGATTTTTGATTTAATCATATCAATTGTATCTGAACTTTCAACATCGAGCGTTATTGTTTTCCCTGTCAAAGTTTTCACAAATATTTGCATATTTAATATATTTCTTATATTTCTTATATTATATATATATTATATTTTTATATAGTTTGCTGGTAATTACTTATGCCATTTCCATCCCTGGTGCGTTTTCAATCGATTCATTTAACCTTTCATATAAATATTCCTCTTTTTCTTCAAGTATTGTCTTATCATATGGAAATCCAAAAAAATCTAATTGATAAAAACAAGTATGTGTTGAAGGAAATTGACGCACATCTGTTCCATAAAAATAGAATAATTTATACCCATTCTCTTTACTTTCTGCATGTTTATCATAATAGTTAAATCCAGTCCAAAATTGAAGTAATCTTCTAATAAATTTATAGTGTTCTTCGTCTGTTATGTCCATTCTTTTTATTGTAATAATATTTGTCATACATATTCTCAATTCTGCAATAATTGCTTGCTTTTCTTGTTCGGTAAAATCGGGAACAATATCAGTGTTATATGCATTATTGTCAACAAACTTAATAACTGATATTTTCAGTTTTTCTGCAAATTCTAATAATATTGCTTCATTTAATTGTTCGTTAGTAATAAGTTTATCGAGCATATCAATAGAAACATTATTATTATATAAGAATGTTCTAATTTCGTTATTAAAACCGGCAAATAAAGAATCATATCGCCCTTTCATATTTTTTTTAGAACCTTCAATGCCGTCAAATATAAAGTTTTTAGTTACAACATGTTTAGCTAATTGCAGCATATACTTTGGATAGTTCTCTTTGGTCAACGAACGACCTAAAGGATTACTTTGAGAAGCCTTTGTAATAATATAATAGTCATTAAATGAAAAACCGCATGAATTAATAGTATTTTTTAGTTGCTCATTCATCATATTAATATACGTGGTTGAATTATTAAAATCTTGTAAATAAAAGTATAATATATCATAATTTTTCAGATTTTTTTGCGGATTTATAAATCTTGATAATATATATGATGAAAATGGCTTTGGTGTCCCTATTTCGATGTTTACTAATGTAACACTCAATACTTTTCCAATTATATAGTATATATTTTGATAGTCTTCATCTGTATTATAATCAGGAATAGTCTTTTTAATATGTATTTTTGCATAATTAATTACCTTTCGAAACTTTTCGTCTGGTTCAAAGTTGGGATTTATGTAATATTTATTTGCAATACTTTTTTCCTCAGATAGTATAAAGGGTCGTTTAGTATTCACTTCGTCGCAAAATAATTCTTCAAACAAATTTGTGAAAAACTCTCTGCTTACACCACCAATATCAACAGCCCCTTTATCGTTAGTTGTCATACTACCATTATAATTTAGCAATATTTCATTAATTGAAACTTTGTATATATTCTTATAATTATTAATATAGTTATTTTGTGCATCTTCGTTATATAATTTAAATTGTTTATATTGTTTCTCGTAATCTACAATGATTGATGCTAATGCAGAATCCTCGAAATATACAAATTTTTTTGGTTTTGACTTTTTCTTTTTTACAAACAGGTCATTTATTTTTTTATTAATATTTGGTAAATTGCAATTTTCTTTTTTCCCTAAATATTTTTCACACATTTTGAGCATTTTTTTCTTAAAATATAAATATTTTTCGTCTACTTCATTATCTGACGTATATGTATATATATTATTAATACTACCGCATATCTCATTTTTGTTTATAATATCAAACATTGTTTCTGGTAATATTTCATCTTCTGGTTTTTTGTTTTGCACCTTTAAAATCTTGAAGTTTTTTTTCTTTATTTTTAATATTTGTTTTTTGAATTCAATCCCTTCAGGAGTAATGCCGATTGGTTGAATATTAGAATCATACATTAATGCTTGTTCAAAAATTTCTTTGTATTCTTTACTATCTGTCACTATTAATTGCGTTGGTATTTTTGGATCCCTGTTAGGATGCATAGCCCACATCATGCAATTTACAATACTATAATGTTTATCTCTAACATGATATATTGTTCTTGCAATTGGGTTCTTTGGACGACGAACACCAACCGCCTTATTAACAACAGGTATATAATAATGTTTTTTAACTTTGATGAAACTATCCGCTGTTAAGTTTGTAACTTGTAAATTATTCAATTCTTCTTCCGTAAAAAAAACATAGAATGCAACAGGATCTTGAGAACTTCGTGATGCAATTCTGTCTCTTCGAATTTTAAGTTCCATTGCACTAACAAGCGCCACGTTATTTTCGGTTATATCTATTCTATCATTTGGTTTTTTCCCTCCATAATCTTTCCATTTTAAACCTACTACATCTGAAACAACCTTCATAAATTCTGCACCTTTTTCTCTTAAAAACTGTCTGTCTAAAATATACCTCTCTAATTCTTCTCTCGTTTGTGGCTGTTTATTTTCTTTTGCTAATATGTTTTTAATAATATGAACAAGAGCCTTGATAATTTCATAACCACGTGATGTAATCATTCGAGGAATTAAATTACAGTCATATTGATATGTCATACATAATAACCTATTATATAATGGTGTATCTAAAGTTATTCGTTCGAATGTTCTAGGGTTAATAATAGGCATAATTACCCAATCTTTGCATTCTTCATAAGTAAAATCATTATTATCATCATCATCTGCTGTAATCATTTTATATGAGACATTATCATTAAAATACCGGAAGAGTTCAGGATGATCGATTGATGCAAACTTTCTCATTAAAATCTTACCATTAATAAATCCTTTTCCAACAGGCAATCTATATTGAATATTACTATCATCGCTTTTGTTATTATTATATAATATTGTATAATAAACATTTTCGTAATCATCCCTATAATTATTTATTTTTTTTCGCTTGTCTCTTTGTCCTTGTTCACGATTATATAAACTATGAGATACAAAATATACTGGTATTTTATCTTGAACCAACATTAGAAAATAAGTCTTTATTTCTTCATCTAATGCTGGGTTATTATTTACATAATCCAATAATGCAGATGTTATATTCCTTATTAGCAATGTTCCATTAAAATGATAAGTCTGATTAATATATGAGAACGTCTCTATCTTTTTATATAACTTATAACGTGGATTTAAAAGTTGTGCATAAATATCAATAATAAATCTTCGAGCAATTCTAAACATATTATCTTTATTGTTTGAAAGGTCTTCGGTTGTTCCGCCACTATTAGGATTTTTATCATGATCTGCTCTTAATACTGATGTAATTGCTGTCATATTATGTGTATTAATATTATTTAATATATCATTATACAACTTGTCATTCTTGTCCCATATTTCTTCATTTAGTTCTTGTAAAAACGTTCTTAAACTCGAAAAAATCTTTCTATTAATATTTTGCATATCCATATCTTTTTGAAGTTTCTTTCGAAGTTTTTTATTGTAATTTTTTTGAAGCGTATATTCATATATTTTTTCTTCATCTTTTTCTTGCATATAAGCCATCTCTTTTAATTGTTTTTTTTCAGTCGAGTTAATACTTTTAATAGGGGAGGATGGTGAATATGATGAAACACTGAAAGTATTTTTTGATTTTTGGCTTTCATCATGTGTAAATATAGGAGACCTAAATTTTAATAAATCATCAAAATGTTTAATATCATAATTTAGAAATAATTCATCCGTATCTTGCATAAACTTTAATCGTGTTCTAATACTTTCTATAAGATTTATACGATTTGACGAAGAATAATGACTTAAATTATATTCAATTTCTGAAACATCTATTCCATATTGCAATGTCGTATATAATAATTCAATATATATATAACCAAGCTTTTTAATAACATCTTGTGTTTTTGGATTAACTAAATGATTACGAACCCATTCTTTGCATTCATCTTCACTAAAATAGGGTTCGTCATAATCTATATTAACCATGTTGTCATCTATTAAACCTTCCTCGTCATATTTCCATTTATCATTTTCTGTGTATAATCGTGGTATTTTATTTATTTTATATTCATTTATTTTATCTATTATCTTTTGCCTTATAGATATATTAGAAATTGCTTTCATAATAATTTGATTTAAGAAAGCTTTAGGATTATTAATTGTATTAGCTGTTAAAATATTTTTTCTATAGGTTCTATTATTATAGATGTTTGCTTTTGTATATACATATTTATTAAGATACGGCGATATACTGGGATCTTTTATCCACAATAAATATTGTTCGTCCGTTAATTTAATCGGCATAATAGATAATATTCTAATATATATATATATATATATATATCGAATATTTTATAAAAATTATATTTTACCAGTATAACCTAAACTTTTTATATTAGAGGATACTTCGCTTGGATTCCAAGATATATATATAATATTATTATTAGGCTGTGGTAATATTTGAACATATAGACCATTCTTTCTTAAGGCATTGACAATATATTCGATACAGTCTGCAATCTTGTATAATGGTTTCCCGTATATATAATATGGGATTTCGTAAAATATATTCATCCCACCAATAGTTGCTGTATTTTTAATTTTTTTGTGACATACCTCTATAATTTTGTCGAATGTAAGGTATTTTGCATATTCCTTCTTATCTTTTAAAGTATATAACTCACTTAATAAAATTCTGGGTGGCATTTTAATATATTAAATATTATTATTATAATGCTTTAATTTTATTATCTTCCATATCATCTACTGAAACCATATTATATTTGGATAATTTATTATCTATTGTTGATGTCACAGCAATCTCCGTGTTAAACCCTTTATTATAAAGCGATGAAATCATATCTTCGCTAATTGCATAATTATAATATTTGATGTCTGCGATTTTCAATGTATTTTCTTCCGCAATTTTATTATAAGGTGATTCAATGCCTGCGCTTCCAGAAACGGATTTTGATACATCCGGATTAATATAGAATGGGGAGTTATTATTTTTTAATGTTGCAGATACTAAATCCCTATTATATTTAGTTTCAACCTTTTTATCAAATAATTTTGAACCATTAATATATATTTTGCAAGAAGCCCTATTTACACTTATAATATTATTACTATCAGCGACTTCCTTCATAATTATAGTAACCATAAACCATTTATTATTAAAATCAATATCGTAAATACCTAGCATATTATTATTTTTAGATTTCCACTCGCCAGTATCTTTTAATTTAGCACATCTTTTGTATACAGAGCCTTGCTTATACGAATCCGCATTATATACATTATTATATTCTACGGCAATGCTCTTTCCATCAGCACTTAATCTTACAAGAGGATTTTTTGTTAATACTACAATCGTATTATTCTTTGCATTTGATGTAGAACAATTATAATTTGATTTATCATTATAATAAAGGTATTTTTCACCTTTTAAAAACAATATTGTATCTTTTTTGCTTTCTTTTAATTTGTCATGATCAGTAAATAACCAGAAATTATATGAATATTCTGCACCACCTTCTTGATTTATAGATGGTTTTACATCCTTGAAATTTAATTGCGTTTTATCGTAAGTATTATATTTTGCTTCACTATTAATAAAATCATAAACACCACTTAATAACGACACCTCTTTGCGTATGTCATTTTCGCCTTTAAACATATTTTGAAGTTCTATTAAATATATATTATATCCAATATATCCCATTAATAGTAATATTATTAAGGATATTATAACTTGTATTAAAGGGTTTATTTCAAACATTATAACTTATCTATTTTAATTATGGAAATTAAAAAAATAATTAAATCATATAAGCGTTTATTTGCGTTATATATTATTGCATTCAGTTTACATTATTTAATTTATATATGGGGTTTCTTAATCCATAACTTGCAGCACCCAAACCCATGCTTGAGAATAAACTATTAATTGGCCCCTTATTATATTCTTTGTATACATCATTTTTATTTAAGTCATAGTTATATAATGAAAACTTTGATATTAATCCAGAAAATCCTTGTGTATTACTTGAAAGATTACCTCCGACATATAAGTCTCCCGGGGTTTCAAAGTTATGCTCATGTAGTTTTAACTTCTCAACTGATTTTTCTAATTCACCATCAATATATGTATGTATTATTCCATCATTTACATCAGACACAACAATAGCAATATGAACCCATCTTTGTATTGGAATATAATTTATAGTTATTACACACGTATCTGTTGCTGATACAGAACCCGAACCTTGATATTTAAATAATCCGTCTTTATTATTAGTTGCTGAATAATTATTTAATTCACCTCCGCCAGTCACCGGCAATGGTATTGAATCATTTTTTGGTGCAAAACGAACATACATTGTATTCGAATATCCATCTAAAAATATATATGGGCTTGCATCTTTTATTTGTTTGTGACTTTTACCGATATGTGCGATATGTCTGTATTTTTCACCTTGATATTTTGTAATATCATTTATGTATATCCAAAAACAATATGTCCGTTTAATACCATTTGAATTAATTAAGCTTTTAGTTATTTTAAACTGGGATATTGTATTACATAATATGGGAACTTCAGTTCCGTCAACTTCAATTTTTTGTTGATATAAAACATTGTCCGTTATTGCATAATATAAGAAGTATCCTACAATTATAGCAATTACAACAACCAAAATTATTAGATAAAATATATTTTCATTTACACTTAACATCTCTGTAATCGCTTCTTTTGCATTATCAATAGAAGCAGTTGCAGCCACATTATTTACACTGTCTGTTGCGCTATAATTAGATACACTATCCTTTGCATTATTATACATACTCGATACAGACGACATAATATCATCCTTTTGTGTGCTTTTGTTAGATACTGCGGGTATTATACCTTCAGTATTAGATGGAGGTTCTACCTTTGCAGTTGGAATATCTATTTCGTTATTATTTGAAGGTCCCTCGGCTTTTGCTTCCATTTATATTAATATCTAATTAAAGGAAATAAATTTTCTATTACATAAACTAATATGATAATTTGATATTTGGTATAAAGGCATGTTTTTCATATTATAATTATTTTTAATATATTTTTTTTGCAAAGATAAATAGCAGAGCATCTTGGTAAAATTGCTTATATTTGATAATGCATCTTTTTTATACTTCAATATAGATAAAAAATATACTTTTGATGCGAATAATTCTACGCAAAACTCTATATTGTCCTTAAACATATAATAATCATATATACACATTATATATATGAAACTCTTGTAATATTCATTATATTTATCAAGTGATATATCTCGATTATTTAAATTAATTATTAGGTTTTCATGAAACTTTAACGGAATCATCCACGGGTCTTTTATAAGTATTTTTTTAGTTTGCTGTCTATTAAATGTATTACCATATAATATATTTATATCGCTTGTATTTTCAATATTATCATTATATGATATGTCATTATTATTAATATCCCTAAAAAGTTTATTTAAATTACCATTAGCGTTTAAGCAAAGTTTATTTACATTATTTATATCAATATCATTATTTTGCAAATTTTCAATAATTTCTTCATTGGTTGGTGTAGATAATATATATATATTACAAACCTTCTTAATATCCCCTATTTTTTTTATAATATCATCATTTGATATACATATTATAGGTATATTCTTTAATTTATTATCTAATAATATTTTCAATAATGTTAAGTTTATTGTTTTATCTGATATAAATAAGGAATCAAAATTATCTATTATTATTACCTTTTTTTTAAAATTATTAGTAAGTATTTGGATAAACGACGAAGATGTAGATTTATAGATAATATCTTTTAAATATTGAGAATTATAGCAATTATTATTATCTATTAATATTATCTCATAATCTAAATAATTGCATATACTATTTATAGAAAAAGATTTACCGATACTTGTAGGTCCTACAACTATTATGCAACTATGAGTTGATATTTTTATATCATAATTAAATCCCTTTAACCATCTCAATATATCTATATATATATTATGATTTCCGCATAGAGTCTTTGTATATATCGAATCTTTATTCATTATTTCATTATTTATATTTAATATAGGCGGCATATTATCATCATCTAATTCTTCTAATATATTCGGTTCTTT
>Ga0209596_1004019_pt1 | contig 11337 bp, 13 predicted proteins | sample M_130807_MF_Meta_FD_187314 | JGI IMG/M metagenome (GOLD analysis project Ga0209596, IMG submission 187314) | Freshwater microbial communities from Lake Montjoie, Canada to study carbon cycling - M_130807_MF_MetaG (SPAdes) (version 2) | ecosystem: Environmental > Aquatic > Freshwater > Lake...
CAGCCTTGATCACACGGAAAGCGACAGTGAACACAGTCTTGTAGATTTTAAAGTAAACAGTGAACACAGTCTTGAGCACACTAAACGCGGTCGTGATGAATGGCTTGAGGAAGTTGATCACGTTCATCACAACAGTCTTAATGGCGCGGAACGCACCATCAACAACACTGCGAAACTTCTCACTGCGCTTGTAAGCGATCACGAAGGCGGCGACCAAACCAATGACCGCCAAAATAATAATGCTGATTGGGTTAGCGTTCATGACTACAGTCCACGCAGCCTGAACAGCGGTCCATACTTTAGTTACAGCTGCGACGATGCGGACATAGGCTGCATAAATCTTTAACGCAACAACGATAGCCAGCACACCACCAGCAATGGGAATCAACCAGCCCTGGTACTTGACCAACCATTTGCCAAACTCAACAACCGCTGGCACAACCTTCTCGCCAACAAACTTAGCCAAAGTCTCAAACGCCTTGTTCAACGGTTCAAGCTTGTCTTTGTTCTTCTCGATGAGAGTAATGACCTTGCCAATGGCAGGCACGATGCGCTCAGTAAACCACGTCACCATCTTCTCAATGATGGGTAACAGGTTCTTACCAATGGCGATCTGCAGTCCCTTGATCGCTTCACCCATTTTGCGCTTATTGAGCGTTGCCTCTTTAACAGCCTTGAGGTCTTTCGTGCTGAGCGTTGTGCCGAGTTTGTCCGACTCCTGCATCAAAGCCTTTACGCCGGCAGCACCCTTGTCCAAGAAGGGCATCATTGCCATACCATTACGGCCAAACAATTTCAATGCAAGCGCAGTCTTTTCAGGACCATTCTTCATATTCATGAATTGTTCAGCTACCTGTGGCAACAAGTCGCCCATGCTCTGCAATTCACCCTTTGGTCCACGGATGTTCACACCAAGGGTGGCAAACGCAGCAGCATTGCCCTTTAACGTTCCATGGAACGGTTTGCCTGAAGCCAAAGCGGCAGCTTGCTTAGACTCAAACTCAGTTAACGAATCACCAGCATTGGTGGAGTTTTTGGAAAAGATACCTAATGCCCTAGTGGCCATATCAGTATCGATACCTGTCATGGTAAAAGCGTGACCGAGGCGAGAGGCATCCTCAGCTGTGCTTCCCATGTAACGTTGCAGTTTGATCGTGGCTTTGCCAGTGTCCTCGAAAGCCTTGATGGAATCACCAGCGAACTTGCCTACAGCGGCGACCGACAAAGCACCACCGAGCGCAGCACCAAGGGCACCAGCCTTCTTACCCAAACCACCCATTGAGCCACCGATTTTGCCCAGCGTCCCAGAAGCCTTATCGACCGCCAAGATTTTCAGCATCAGGTTGGAGGTTGCCACTGGTTATCCTTCCTGACTTTTGCGCCACGAATCGGCGAACGACTTGTATGCCTCAAACTGGCCAACGGTTAAACGGTCCACATCCCAAGGATGTAAACCGAACAGGTGGCCGAACAATGGTTCGTACTGTGCCCTCAGTCGGTCGTATCCGATGAGGGCACCGTGGGGTTTACTTCATCCACTTCGTCCTCATCGATCTCAACCGAACCAATCTCAAAATCAACCTCACTGAAACGCAGCTCAGGGTTCTCGCGCTTTTGCACAATCCACACCAGAGCCGCCAAGGCCTCCATTGAGCCGGCTTGCAGGCGTTCACTCCATTCCTGGAATGTGCACCCGCAAACCTTCTCAATGGAGCGAGCCTCAGAGAGCATCAACTTTTCAGAATCGAACTCATACTTCACACCAGCAATGGTGATGTTCATTTGGTCCCAGCCTTCTAGTTACAGTGCAGCGTCAGTGTTGACGGTGCGGATTTGGAATGGTGCATTCGTGCCGTCATACAGGGCAGTGAACGTAACCTTCTGTGCGAGCACATCAGGGCCATCAGCGTTAACTTCAGCTTTCGTGATCTTCGCCGCGGGGATGATCACCTCGAGCGTTGGGTTGTTGCTACCAGTCAGGGACGTGGCAGTGGCATAGGTCAACTTCAAGGCAGTGGTGGTGTTCGCGGTGTAAAGGTCGTACAGCACAGCCTGGCTGATGAAGTCGACTTCCATCTCAACTTCGTAGGTGCGGTAGCCATTGATCAACTGTTCAGCCTTGATGCCTGAGGCGTTGGCGTAGTAGCGGTCAGAGGCCAATGGGTTTTCACCCTTGATCTTGACTGACTTCACACCAGCAAGCGCGGTTGTGCCAGTGACACCAACAACACCAGTGGTCGTTGACGCAGTACCACCAATGGCGACCGTTAGTTGTGCACCAGTGAACTGTTCCTGCGTCGTGGAATACGATGCAGTGGCAAGGCTCGTGGCAGTGGTCTCAGTCCAACCATCAATGTCGAACTTCACAGTCAATGGGTCAGTGACATTGCCACCGAACTCGAAGCCACTGATCTTCACACCATTCCACGTGAACGGCTTAACGGTGCCATCTAGTTGTGGCCGGCCAACCTGAAGGGTGATTGATGAGCCAGCTGACTTCTGGTCGCCTGGCTGGAACACTGACTGGTACACACCAGTGGTCAACGTGCTCGGAGTCGTCGTTGAACCAAGAGCTGCACGCCACAACGTGCCCAAAGACTTGTCAGTTAACTCAACCTCAAAGTCACCAGACACAGACTTCGTGGTCAGTACGTGACGCGACAGCAAAGCCACACCATTGGTGGAACCATACAGCCCTTCACCTTGTGCGCGGTTCACCTCAAACTTGACACCCTCACTGGTGTGAGGCTGGAACTTGCTAACGGTGACAGCGGTACCGGCAGTGGTTTCAACTGCCCAGCCAAGCTGCGACACCAAACCTGATGCGAAACCCATGATTTATTCCTCTTCTTTCTTGATGTCGGTTAGTACCTCAAACGTGTCTTCAGGCCACGCGCGTTCAGCGAACAACTTGTCATCCACCTCAAACGCTTCATCAACCTCAATGAGGCGCTGAATCAGTGGGATGAACCGTGGCTCATTAGCGATTAAACGCACGCGTGCCATTCACACTCCTTGATACTGTTTGGCCACTGGGCAGCGGCACACTCAATTGCGGTCCTTACACACGGAACGTGGCATCAACGTCAAACGTCATCATCACCTGAATGCCCAGGTCTGTTGCCGTTTGCGTCATACGCACATTCGTCATAATGATCTGATCAATGTTGCTCAAACCATCCCACGTGGTCTTGGTCATGAGTACCGCTGAGACGGCGTCAAAGGCGGTCTCAGCCACTCCGCGCGTAGTGCTGAATACCTGACTGCCGGACCACGCTGTGACCACACACGGCACGCTCACGGTCTCTGAACGGTGCCCTGCACCAATGGGCAACGAAGCCCATTGTGCGTCCACAGTGATCTCAGGAACCTCGTCCTCATCGGCGAAACCATAAGCCCCCACGATGACGTAAACAGGCGGGTCATACTGCGTGCTCGCAGGACCGTCATAGACAGGAATGGTCAGCCCACCAGGGGCACACAATCCTGTGCCGGCCTGCAGGCTTGTCACGATGTAATCAATAAGGTCAAAGGCTCGTGTCCCAGCCATGTTAATTCACCTGCTGGTAGCGGTTCAACATTTCACGCACACGGTTAGGCATTGAGAAACCCGCACCAGGTACGTAGTCATCGGTGCCTGATCGGCGAATGGAACCGCGCTGGGTGGTCCACAGGTGGCGCACCAGCTCGAGGACCGCGTGCGCAAGATCGGCTGGAATAATGGTGCGACCAGCAACGTAGGTCACGCTGATGTTGTTGAAGTTAGCAAAGTCCACGTCGCCACCCCACGTGTACGCGGTGTAGCCGCTGGTGCGCGTGAGCACACCTGACTCCTCGTCCACGCTGTAGGACGTGGCGGCCAAGGCGCTCCCATTCTCAAGGCACGACGTGATCGAGATGATCGGTGCCTGCTTCAACAGCACAGTGGTGCGACCACCGTTGTGCGTTTCCGCGGTAACAGTGCGGCGAGACAATGGCCCGACGACGCCCTCAATCAGACCAGTGGCGGCCAAGATGTAGGCACGCAGCTCGTCGTCGTCAACAACGCTGGACTCCACAATGTTCAGGTGCGACTTGACCTGGGACAAAGGCAGAGGCGGTGAGATCGTCAAGTCATCGACGTTAAACGATTCCTCAAGGGTGCCGGCGTTCGTGCCAGTGGCCACCCAATACACACCGTAATGACCGACCTGCGCTGGGGTGTAGTCAAAGTGATACAGCCCAGCCGAATCATTGATCACGCTTGGGACATACGCGGTGCCATCAGGCAAAGTCACATTGGCAACAACACCAGTGGCGTTTTGCAACGTGCCCGCAGTGTTGTAAATACTCAACGTCAAACGGATGTATCCGCTCACACCAGAAGCCCCTGCATAAACCGGCATCGTCAGCTCCTCGTTGTCAAAGTAGGTTTAGTGCTTGAACCATAAAGACCAGCAACTTTCGTGGCACTGCCATAAAGCGTGCCTGGTGTAGTGATCAACGCAACCGCGGTTGCAGTCGCAGTCACCGTTGATGCACCGCTAATTGGTGTGATCGAGATCAGGCCAGCAGTCGCACTCGCGCTCGCAGTCGCACTCGCGGCGAAAGTCTGCGACTTGTTGAAAGTCGTTGTGCCAGTAGCAGTGATCGAACCCGCACCATCAACAGTGACAATCGGTCGGATACTGCTATCAGCGGTACCAGTGGCAGTGACCGTGGCACTACCCGCGAACACCTGCGTGCTCGCCATTGACGCAGTACCAGAAGCCGCGACCGTGGCCGAACCACTGATCGTGACCACAGCGGTGACTGCAGCACCAGCCGTACCAATAGCCGTACCAGTACCCGAATCACCAATGACCTGGGTGCTCGACATCGCAGCCGAACCACTAGCGGTCGCTGTTGCGGACGCGTCTAACGTGCGCTGATTTGATGCAGCAGCTGTACCAGTCGCGGTCTCAGACCCAGACCCAGCACCCACCCTGGCATTAGACATTGCTGCCGTACCGGTAGCGGTACCTGTCGCTGTCCCTGCTGCTGTGTGAGCGGTGCCACGCGTTGGGTAAGCGGCGGTGTCAAACTTGATGTCATCGGCATAAGGAAAATATGTAACGTTTGGCCCACCATTGACACCAAGATAAACATAAGTTGAGAAACCGTAAGAACTGTAACTTGCGCTCGTTATTGTTGTGTCAGCAGTTGAGCCATTGATGTTTGACCCACGAAAAGCCTTTAATTCTAAAACGCCATAGGTATCGCTTTTGGCGGCTAGGCGATTCCACGCACCGACAGTGATCGCACCGGCACTAGAAACACGGGTTACAACAAGACTATTTACACTGTCATAACTACCAAAGCCGATTGATCCATCCTCAAAAAACGCTGCCCACGAATACTCAACAGCGCCATCATTGGCACAAAGCATAAACTGGTAGTCAACAACATCAAGGCCTGTTGGGACATACACATAATAGTCAACAAACTTTGCACCATTAACAGCAGCATTTGCTGATGTTTGAATTTCACGAATAGTGTTGTTAGTAGTAAACAGATAACAACCAGCACCCTCATACGGCGTTGGTGAAGACGTAGTACGCGACCGACTTTGATTGTTATTTTTAAGTTTGTATGAGGAACCAACCGCAGTAAAATAAGCTCCACTCGCAACGCTGGCATCATTGAGCAACCACTGTTCAGAAGCCATTAGATAACTCCTAAGCGGTTAGTGTGTCAGCGATCTCGGTCAATACCTCTGGCGCGGTCAGCGTTGTGTCCGCATAAGTCACTGCCGCCTCGTTGAGGATTGTGGCGTAATCCAGTCCCCACGCTGAACGAGTTCGGGCCTTGATCGTTGCCAAGTCCACAGGCACAAACGCGGGCGGTGGCTCAATGTGAGCAACAGCCAACTCAAGCGCAGCAAGACGAATGACACGCAGATCACTCACGCCAGCGTCAGCCAAAGCCTGCTGCAACAACGCAAGAACCTGGGCCTCATCCATGACTAAGCCGCAATAGGCGAGAACGCCAAGGTGAGCGAAGTCAACGACAACGTGTCACCACTAACTACAGACTTACTCGCAGTCAAAGCAACAGACCACATGAAGTTACCAGCAGTAGAAGCGTCCCACAAACTAATGTGCGAAATTGTTTCAGTGCTCGTCATTGACCACGTGCCACCCATAGACGTAAGCGCCATTGAACCAGCAGACGATGCACTGAACGTGCAAGCGTAACGCGTGGTGACAGCAGAAGCAGCAGTCGCACCAGTAGCTCCAGGGTCAGCGGTGTGCAACTTCACATACAAAGAACCAGCCGTGAACGTGGTACCAGCTCGGCCAATCGTGTTAAGCAACTTGTCAGCCGTGTTTACGGCAGAAAGACCAACGGTCATTTTGTTTCCTCATTCTCGGTAGATTCAGCAGGTGTAACTTCCATCGTTGCCGTAGCAACTAACTGTGCAATGACAGTGAACTCATTCGGGTCAGACATCCTCAGTCCCTTCATCAGCCTTCACAGCCGCGCGTTGTTGGCGGTGCACCTCAGCGGTCAACAGGTGTGACTTGTGGTGCCCAACCTCGACACCAGTGTGAACAAACGTCTTAAACCCTGACTCCAGCGCACGCAGACAAAAGGTAATGTCCTCGCCCACTGGCCGGCCACCCATTTCAGTTTCTTGAAACCAGGTGAAAGTCTTGTTGTAGGCGCGGGTCCTAATTGCCTCAAGTGCGCTGCGGTGAATCAGCAGAAACGCCGCACCAGTCGCGGCCACAGGAATCACAGTGTTCGGTTCAAAGTCGTGCATCCGGACCGTGGTGATCCCACCCTCAAACTCGGCGAGCTGATAGATCGTGGGGAATAACTCACCGTTACTGGCACCAAAGCACAGGCCACCCACGATCGGGGCATTAACAGGGTCAGCGACAGCCAACAACTGCTCAAGGGCTTCGGGCTCCCACGCCATGTCAGCGTCAATCCACCACAACCACTCCGCGGTGTAATCATCGAGAAAGCGCTGGGTCACAGTGTTTCGTGAAGCGGACACGTTGGCCGATGACCAGTCCTGCTCAATCCCCACAATGCGCCGATGCAATCCCTGATCAGACATCAGGGACATAATCAACGAGTGCGTGAAGAACGCTGAGACTTGACCTGGGTGAATGTAACCAATGACCACACGATCAAGGCGCACGGCTTTAGGCTTATTCGTTTTGGCTTTAGTTGGCATTACTTGGTCCCTACTTTGTTGGTCCCAAAACTCACACCAAGGTCAATGGCTTGTGGCCTGACCTTGGTGTGAGTCTTAGTTGATGACTAGGCCTTCAAGAAACGGAAGGCATTCAAGTCCGTAACGTTGGAGCCGACGCGCTTGTAAGCAACCAAGCCACGCTGACCCAAAGGCAGACCAGAACCATCGACGACGTTAGAGACAAACTCAACGGTCGTACCCAGGCGGTCGTAAATCACGAACTGGCTGAAGTCACCCAGGATGGCCATGACCGTTCCTGAAGTGGTGGCAGAACTCATGTCAGAGCTGGCGATGATTGGCGAACCAAGCAGCTCGTTGGAGCCCACAGGAAGCAACTGACCAGCAGCCGATGGGTTAGCAATCTGGCGAGTCGTGTTGAACCACGCCTTGTTAGCAACCCACGTGCTGTTGTCTTCGTAACGAGGAGCAGCGGCGTTAACCACGGCGAACACGTCAGCAACAGATGCCGAAGTGTAGGAACCACGAGTCGTTGCGGTGACAGTTGAGGCAGCAGTCGCAGAGATCGCGGTGACGATTCCCTTTGGTGCGCCCGAACCGGAACCACTAATGAACGCGGTGCCTTCAGCGTAATCAAACGCTTCAGCAATCAGACCTGGCAATTGTGCTTGCAGGTTGGAGTCCTCAAACACCTCAAAAGAGCCCGTGAGATAGGCAGTCAACTTGGCTGCAGTGATCTGTGGGTTAGTGAATGCAGGAGTACCGTCAGTAAGAGCAGAACCTTCAGCAACCCAGTAGGTCGTGACACCATTGACGGTAACAAGGTTCAGCACGTTTTGCGTACCTTGCACAACGCGAGCCACCGAGCGAATCGGGTTACGTGTTGCCGTACCAGTCTTGATCAACGTGGGGTCAAGCAGTGTCGGCAAGGTGTATCCACCATTGGCGCCAGTCAAAGACATCGATGCACGAACAGCATTGATTTCTTCAGGGTTCAGGTACGTGTTCTGTCCCTGAGACTTCATCCACGTACCAAAAGCGGAACGGTAAGCAGGTGAGCCGTGGACCAGTGCGTGAACAGCTGCACCAGGAATGTTCTCAATCTTGTCAATGATGACCTCACGCTCGGAGTCAGAAACTCCACGGCCTGATGTCTCAAACGCGGTGATGGCGCGAGCAACAGTGTCATTGCTACGGTCATCGGCACGAAGGTCAGAGACGTTCTCAAACGGGTCGTTACGAACGATTACGTTAGGAACAGAGAAACCGGCTTCACGCTTAAACGATGGCTCGGCTTGGATTTCTGCAAACTTAGCGGCACGAGCAACTTCATCGTCGTGTGCTGCCTTCTTGCTGTCCCACTCGGTGATGCATTCGGCGTAACGTGCAGCCTGCACTTCGGTTGGGTTTTCTAGGGCGTCAAGCTCGGTGATCTCAAGACGCAATGCGTCCAGCTCGCCGGCCAGCCCTTCAATTCGGGTGCTCATTTAGAGGACCCCCTTCTCCCTGGCTTGTTTGCGCAAGGATTGAAATGAATGGTTTGTCCGCGCAGAGTGGTCATCAATGACCGGCTCCTCGGCAGCGGCGTCAAGTGACGTGCTGGAATCCGTGTCAGCGACTTCGTCAAGTCGCATCACGGGAATCTGTAGAAGGCTGGCCACTTCGGCACGCTGGTCAGCGTCCAAGTTGGCAAGCACTTGAGCAATGTCTTCGGCACGCACACCAAGAATCGCCGCGGTCTCATAAGCGGGGAACGGAGTAGGTCCGTATTCGCGCATCGCAATCTCCGTTCGAGTAACAGTTTTCAGGGACCCATCGGCAGCAGGCCTGAAACCACCGCGGGGAGTAGCAATGTCCGAGCGCACAAACGAACCAGAGAACGACTGCGCGGTAATGGCACCAGTGCGAATGCCCTCAAGTACCTGGTCAGCCACCGGCGTGTTGTTGTATCGAGTAACGGTCAACAGCCCACGCTCATCAGCGATAATGCTTTCCGGCGTACCAATGGGCATTGAGTAAGCATCCGATGGTGTGCCCCAGATTGTGCGACCGTGGTTGTAAAACACACCAAAGCGCGTGCCCTTATCGGCCAGCGTCTTATTGAACGCGGCACGATCAATGACTTCCATGTATTGACCACTGCCATCAACGATGCGCTGCGGAACGTTGAACACCGCGGCATAAGCCTCAACAGTGCGACCATCGCCACCACTACGAATAGTGATGTCCTCAAGTGGATACGCTCGAGTAAACTCAATCATGCTGGAACCTGACCATTCGGATAAAGCGCTGTCGGGATAGCGCCAGTGTGGGATAGCAAAGAGAAGTCATCAGCGTTCACAGCGTTAGTCACAGAGTCCGGCGTGTAACCCGCACGAATCAATTCACCCATAGCAGTGGCCCTGGTGCGGTTAGCCTCAGCACGCTGAGACTCACCTTCCTGCAACGCCGCAATGTCAGTGACGTCATACCAAAGGCGTGCACCATCAGGGACGTTGACAAGGGGTTCAAGAGCTGCGCACGCTGAGCGCCAATGTGAGCGCATAAAGTTATCGCCAAAAGCCTTCAATGCCTGGCCATAGTTAGAGTACGTGGCGGCATCAAGGCCAGCCTGCAAACCAGCAACAATCGGGGGCACTGAGGCAGCCATCGCGATGCGAGCCTCGCCAGCCTTCTGCACATCGGTAAAAGCCATCTGCTCAAAAGAGTTGCCAACGATTGTCATGTCCGCACCCTCATCGAGGACCATTGTCTTCTCGCCAGTAGCGCCGGAATAACGCGCATTGAAGCGATCACGAAGGCGGTCAATTGTTTCCTTCGTCAGCTTTGTGTTGTATTTGATGACAAGGTTCGGGGTGGCAGCGTTATCAAAGAACGTCTGTTTGTGAATCGTCATTGAGCGGTCAGCGTTGATTTCGCGCACCACTGGGGTCAGGCAACTCATGCCGCGGTACTCAGCCAGCGGATCAGGCAACGGTGCCCAGTGTGCTACTTCCTCAACCGGATAGAACTCCTCGCCGATGCCGTTACGGCGATACACATAACCAACGACCTCAACCACACCAGTCTCATTGTCAAAGACTGTGGCGATCTCAACGCGGTCAGGACGCAAGCGTTCCAGGCGCGTACCAGCGTCACGAATGAAAGCATTACCAGACAGGAACACGTCCTGCTCCATGCGTGCCAACAGGTCGCCAGTGGTGCCGTTAGGCCACGGCTTCTCAAGCTTGAGCAGGTCAGGGTTTCCATAAAGTTTCTTATCCGACAAGTTGCGAAACTTAAACTCAGCCTCAGTAAACAGGTTCAAGCGAGCATTCATTACGGCGGCAACAATGGGATTGCCACCGACACCATCAACGGCCCACGACGTAAAGTTGTCACCCACGCGCTCACGAGACACAGACTTGTACGTTTCAGACAGCACCATTGCCGACTGGATAGCGCGTTCTGGTTCACGCCCCAGGATGGAATCGATTAGCCTCATTGACCATCCTCACGAGTAAGAGCAAAGAACCCCACGCACACACCCGCAGCGATAAGACCAAGGGCGGGCAGAATCCATGCAAGGCCGGCCACGATTAACGCGCCAGCAAGAGCGAGCAGGATGATCGACTTAAACACAACGACCCTCCACGACTAGATGAAATAAACCTCAGGCTCACCCGAGGCGACAACCTGTGACTGCACGCCATACAGCGCGTTAGTCGCAGCGATTAAAGGTGAGATATTGCTAGTGGCAGAGCGCCGGTTCCAGGCTTGTTGATCACCCAGGTCACGCAACGCCGCACCATTGACAGCCTCATTAAGTGCAGCCTGGTCAAGGTGATGCAGAACGGAGTCAGTCACGGAGTCACGAAACAAGCCACACGCTCGAGCCACATCGCGCGTTGACATCAAGTGCAGGTTCACACCCGCAGCCTCAAGATCAGGGATCAAAGACCCAGCCGAAGACCCAGCGTCAACAACGAGCTGGCCACCCCACTTGTCCTGCAATTCCTTAGCACGATTCACAACCCACTTCGCACCATTTCGTTGATCAACAACCTCAACGTGATACGAGCCATCCTCACGCACACCAGCACAAGCAATCACTGCCTCACTACGGTCACGCGGAATGTCCAAACCAAACACCATCTCGCCACTAATCTGCG
>Ga0209596_1004021_pt1 | contig 11333 bp, 2 predicted proteins | sample M_130807_MF_Meta_FD_187314 | JGI IMG/M metagenome (GOLD analysis project Ga0209596, IMG submission 187314) | Freshwater microbial communities from Lake Montjoie, Canada to study carbon cycling - M_130807_MF_MetaG (SPAdes) (version 2) | ecosystem: Environmental > Aquatic > Freshwater > Lake...
ATGGTGGGCAGTTCCACCCGATGTTGGTAGCACTGTGGTTGTATTTTTTATTGACGGCGATCCTAGATACGGTTATTGGATGGGCTGTGTACAAGATGAAAACGTAAACTTCATGACACCTGGCCTAGCAGCCACATCTTTTAATATTGAAGGTGATGAAGAACGTGTTCCTGTTGCAGAATATAATAAACGTGTTGTTGATGCAGGTAATTCAGATAGTACAAAAAATAAAAAACCACAACATCCCTTTACAGCAATATTAAGTGAACAAGGTCTTTTAAAAGATGATATTCGAGGCATAACAACTAGTAGTGCTAGAAGAGAAACACCAAGTAGCGTGTTTGGTATTAGCACACCTGGACCAATTGACAAACAAGAAGGTGCTAAAAAAGGCAAAGTTGGTAAAGCAGAATATCAAATATCTGGAGCATTTGTAAGTAGATTAAGTGGCACTACATTTGTAATGGATGATGGTGACGACAAATATCTGCGTAAAACCACAGCAAGTGAAGGCCCGCCAGAATATGCCAGTGTTGAGCAAGACGAAACTGATGGTGATGTAACAATACCTCACAATGAACTTGTAAGAATACGTACACGTACAGGGCATCAAATCTTATTTCACAATAGTGAAGATTTAATTTATATTGGCAATGCCCGCGGAACAAGCTGGATAGAATTAAGCAGTGATGGCAAAATTGACATCTACGCTGAAGACAGTATTAGTGTGCATACTAAACAAGATATGAATTTCTATGCAGATAGGGACATCAACTTTGAAGCTGGCAGAAACATCAATATTAAATCTGCTGAAAGATATCAAACAGAAGTGGGCACAAATTTTAATTTAATAATAGGTGAAAATGGCAGCATAACAACCACTGGCGATATTAATATGAACACAGCCGGCGACAATAAATTTACAGCCGAAGGCAGTACCAATATTAAGTCAGGAGGAAACCATTTAGAAACTGCGGCGCAAGTACATATGAATGGTCCAGAAGCCGCAGAAGCAGAAGTTGTAGAAGCATTAACTACGTTTGCTAATCCAGATAATACAGAGGAAATAATTGACAGTATAATGTTGCGTATACCAAGTCACGAACCGTGGCCGCATCATGAGAATTTAAATCCATTAAGTTTTAAACCTGAAATGACTGATAGAGAAACAGGCAGTGACATTGAAGTGCCGACTGGATGGAACGAATACAGTACAACAACAGACACCTTTGCTAAAATTAAGGGTTCAGAGGAGTAAATATTAGATGGCATTAAGTCAACGATTATACGATAAGATTTCAATTAAAGGCAAAACTCCTAAAAGTTCAGCACCTTTACCAAGAACTTATAGAGGGTTTAGTACAATTAGTGCAGACAGCGAAAGCTATACACTATATGATCTAGCTTTGATTAAGCAAGATATTTTAAATCACTTTCATGTTAGACAAGGCGAACGCTTACAAAATCCTGAATTTGGAACTATCATTTGGGACTTGTTGTTTGAACCTTTGACGGAAGAACTTAAAAGTGCAATCACAAAAAATGTTGAAGATATCATTAACTATGATCCTAGGGTACGTGCTGATGAAATTATTCTTACAACATATGACAGTGGAATTCAAATAGAATGTACGCTAACGTACATGCCGTACAACATTTCTGAAAGTTTAAGATTTAGATTTGACCAAGCCGCGGGATTGGTTAATTAAACACGCACATTATAAAATCCGCTAAATATACATGATATAGGAAGCGGATATGTCCTCAACTGATAGACAAAATAGATTACTAGTAGCAGAAGATTGGAAACGTGTATACCAAAGTTTCCGCAACGCTGATTTCCAAAGCTACGACTTTGAGAATTTACGCAGGGTAATGATTAGTTATTTGCGTGAAAATTACCCAGAAGATTATAACGATTATATTGAATCAAGCGAATACCTTGCCCTAATAGACATGATTGCTTTCTTGGGCCAAAGCATAGCTTTCCGTGTTGATTTAAATGCCCGTGAAAACTTTTTAGAGCTAGCAGAGCGTCGTGAAAGTGTATTACGTTTGGCACGTTTACTAAGTTACAATGCCAAACGTAATAAATCAGCTAACGGGTTATTAAAGTTTCAAAGCGTTTCAACAACACAAACTGTTATTGACAGCAACGGAAGAAATCTAGCTGGTCAAGTGGTTGTTTGGAACGATCCTGCTAATACTAATTGGTATGATCAGTTTATTAAAGTAATCAATGCTTCCGTCCCAGCATCTAGACAATTTGGTAGCCCTGACGACAAAGCATCGGTCTACGGAATACCAACTGAACAATACAGATTTCAAACTTACAATTCAGGCGTTCCTGTTTACGGATTTACAAAAACTGTTGACGGCAGAAACATGAATTTTGAAATAGTCAGCACAGTCATTGAAGAGTCAAGCACAATAGTTGAAGACGCACCTCAAGCAGGTAAAAATTTATCATTTTTATATAGAGATGACGGCCGCGGTGCCGCAAGCCCAACAAGCGGATTTTTTCTTCATTTTAAACAAGGCAATTTAAACACTGGTACGTTTACAATTACACAGCCCAGCACAAATGAGATTATTGACATTGATGCAAATAACATTAACAATGATGACGTATGGCTTTATAGATTGGGCTCTACTGGCGTTGAAAGTGAACTATGGGCAAAAGTTCCAAGTTTTGAAGGCAACAATATAATTTACAATAGCCTTAAAAAGAACATTAAAAATATCTACGGTGTTGTGACACGTACCAATGATCGTGTTAGTTTAACGTTTAGTGACGGCACATTTGGTACATTGCCTTTGGGAACATTTAGAACTTACTATAGAGTAAGCAATGCGTTATCATATACAATTAATCCCAAAGACGTTAGAAATGTAAGTATTGATATTCCTTACTTGTCTAATGTTGGCCAAGCAGAAGTTTTAACAATCACAATGGCATTGCAAACTTCTGTATCAAACAGTTCAGCAACAGAAAGCAATACAAGCATTAAACAAAATGCCCCAGCAACATATTACACACAAAATAGAATGATTACTGGAGAGGACTACAATATTAGTCCCCTAAGTGTAAGTCAAGAAGTTGTAAAAATTAAAGCTGTCAACAGAACAAGCAGTGGCATTAGCCGCTATTTTGATCTTGTTGATCCTACAGGAAAATATTCTAGCACTAACTTGTTTGGCGATGACGGTGCTGTGTATAAAGAAGAATATTCAGACAGTTTTAGATTTAGCTATTTGTCAAGAACTGACATTGAGGGTGTGATTTACAATCAAGTTATTGATATTTTGAAAGATACAACGTTAAGAAATTATTATTATTCTAAATTTATTAAAATTGCAACAGACAGTTTGAATATTGTTTGGTTTAAAAAGACTTCTGATACAAGTGAAAGCACTGGATATGTTGGTGATGCAACAGACGCAACTGCATATCGTACAGGCATTTATGCGGCAACTGATCTTCAATATTTTGAATCAGGAGCATTAGTAAAATTCCAAGCTCCAACTGGCAAATATTTTGATCGAGCCAATAATAATATTCTAATAACTACCGCTATTGAGTCTGCTAATCTAACAAAAACTATATGGGCAAAGGTTGTAAGCGTAGTTGGTGACGGAACAAACGACGGCACAGGTGTATTAGATGACGGCAGCGGTCCTATCGTTTTAAATACAGTAGTTCCAGAAACTGCTATTGTATCTCAGATTATTCCTAAATGGCGCACAACTATTGATGCTAATGTTATTAGCTCAATGATTGAGTTGATTTTTGCAAATAAACCTTTTGGACTGCGTTATGATATTGTAACAAAAACTTGGAAAATTATTTTTGAAGGTAATTTAAACATCAAAGACCTGTTTAGTTTAGGCAAACAGGGCGATAATACAAATCAAAAGTTAGATTCTAGTTGGCTGTTATTGTTTACAACAGATACTGAGTTTTATACAGTTACCAGCAGACGTTTGCGTTATATATTTGAAAGCAATCAACAAATTAGATTTTATTATGATTCGTCTAATAAAATCTATGACAGCAGATCAAACAGTATTGTAAAAGACAAAATTAAAGTCCTTGGTATTAATACCAAGCCTGATGCAACATCTTCTTTTACTTACGATTTAACATGGGAAATAAACAAAGAGTTTGTTGGATTAGATGGATATGTTGATACTAAAAAAATTGAACTAGCATTTAGTGACAGCAATGATGATGGAATTGTTGATGACCCTGAAGTGTTTGAATCAATTGTTGCTACAACAGTGTCTCCCTTGACAAAATACATAGTTTTAGAAAGATATGACATTACAACGGGACAACAAGATTATCGTTATGTAACTAATGACGATGACAAAGTCCTAGTGTTTGCAAAAGAAACTGCAATAGGCAGTTTATCAAACTATACAAACGGTCAATATTTTTATTTTGTAGATACTGGCGTTGTTAAACAACTGAATAAATCTTTGTCTACATTAGATGTATCGATTGCATATAAAGTATTCCAAGGAAGAGATAATATTAAATTCCAATATGTACATAGTGCAGATTATGAAACAAGAATTGATCCAGGACTAAGCAACATTATTGATTTATTTGTATTAACAAAAGAATATGACACTTCTTTTAGACAGTGGATCAGCGGCAATTTAACAACGGAACCCTTGCCATCAAGTTCAGACCAACTGTCACTAAGTTTAGCACCTTTACTGGCACCAATTAAAGCAATTAGTGATGAAATTGTTTACCATCCAGTAAAATACAAAGTATTATTTGGCGCAAAGGCATCCACAGATGTGAGAGCATCATTTAAAATTATAAAAAATACAGAACAACCAATCAGTGATAACGATATTAAATCACGGGTGCTGTCAGCAATTAATGAATTTTTTGCTTTAGAAAATTGGGAGTTTGGCGACAGTTTTTACTTTTCTGAGTTGTCTGCATACGTTATGAATCGTACTGCACCTTACTTGGTTAATTTTTTAATTGTTCCTAGGCAGAGCAATTTAAGTTTTGGTAGCTTGTTTGAAATTAGATCTGAGTCAGATCAAGTGTTTATAAACGGAGCAACAACTGACGATATTGAAATTATTGCCGGTATTACCTCAAGTAATATTTCAGCAACGGGAACGGTATCTACAACGCCAACAATATCGTCACAACAAACTATCACAAGTAAAAGCGGGAGTTATTAATGGCTGAAGAACAAAACGAATACGGCCTTCCTATTAACAAGGGAGAAAAGCGTCGAACAGCAAGATTGCTTCCTAGATATTATAGAACAGAGTCTAACAAAAAGTTTATTCAAGCCACATTAGATCAGCTAACGCAGTCTGGAACAGTTAAGAAACTCAATGGTTATGTTGGTAGACAAAATGCCAAAGCTGTAACTGGTACTGATGTTTTTATTGATGCAGTGACTACTGATAGACAAGATTATCAGTTAGAACCGTCTGCGGTTGTAAAAGACAAGTTGGACAATGTTACATTTTTTAAAGATTATATTGACTATGTTAATACAGTTGATGTATTAGGTGGCATTTCTAAAAATCACAAAAAATTAAACGAACAAGAATTTTACAGTTGGAACCCGCATGTAAGCTGGGATAAACTTGTTAATTTCCAACAATATTATTGGTTACCATACGGTCCTGATGTTGTTAATATCCCAGGTCAACAAAAAGCCGTTATTAGTACTTATAAAGTAGTGGCTGTTGATGAAGACGATAATAGAGCATTTTTGTTCACACCAAACGGGCTAACTCGAAACCCCACACTTAAATTATATAGGGGTCAAACATATCATTTTGAGATTGATAGTTTGCAAGAACCATTTAGCATTAAAACGCAACGTGTTGCTGGTGAGTTGTTTAGATACACAACCGGTGTTAGTAAAAATGCTGTAGGAGTGGGAACGATTACATTTACTGTTCCAGAAAACTCTCCTAATGTGCTGTATTATGTAAGTGAAAATTCTGCTGACACAGGCGGTGTATTTGAAATTTTTGATATTACAGAAAATACAGTTATTGATGTTGAAGCAGAAGTTATTAAAAAGAAAACTTATAGACTAGCAAGCGGATTAGAATTAAGTAACGGAATGAAAGTTACTTTTTCTGGAGAAGTTACCCCCGCTGTTTATTCTAAAGGTGCATTTTATGTTGAAGGAGTTGGCTCTGAGATTAAGTTAATACCTGAAAATGATTTAGAAATTGTTACTGGATATTCACAAGCAACTGCTGTTTTATTTGATGACGGCGGATTTGATACATTGCCTTTTAGTAATGCAACTGCATATGCTGGCAAAAAAGACTATATTACAATCAACAGATCAAATATTGACGGTAACCCGTGGAGTCGATATAATAGATGGTTTCATCAAGACGTTATTACAAAAAGTGCATCTGCTAACGGATTAGATCCAGTGCTAGACCAAGCTCAACGAGCTACTAGACCAATTATTGAATTTGAATCCAATCTTAAATTATTTAATTTTGGTACAGTTAAGAAATCAGATGTTGATTTGATTGACAATTATACACAGGATGTATTTTCAACAATCGAAGGATCGTTGGGTTATACTGTTGATAATGTTCCGTTAGTTCAAGGGCACAGAGTGTTGTTCACTGCTGATACAGATGTATTGGCAAACAACAGAATTTTTAAAGTTGATTTTATCACAGTTCATGAAGCTGGTAAAAATCCAGTCAGACAAATTCATTTAGTTGAAGAAGATGATACTGATCCAGTAGAATATCAAACAGTATTAATTAGATCTGGAAATTATAATCAAGGAAAAACTTACTGGTTTGATGGTACAGTATGGAAACTTGCTCAGGAAAAAATCAGCGTTAATCAGTCACCGTTATTTGATTTATACGACAGTGATGAAGTACCTATTTCTGATGTTACAAAATATCCAGGCTCAACTTTTAGTGGAAATAAAATATTTTCATATAAAGTTGGTTTAGGAACTGCTGATACTGTGTTAGGTTTTCCACTAACATATAAAAATATCAATAACATTGGTGATATTGTTTTTAACTTTGATTTATTACAAAATACTTTTTCTTATAAAGACGGCGTTGATGTTATTACATCAAATACTGATTCTAAATTTTTAAAAGTCGTTGTTGACTTAACAACAAATACGTTTGATAACGGATGGACAAAAAATTTAATAAGCAATGTACAGCCAGTCATTAGAATTTTTAAAAATGTTGGTGGCACAACATTTCCTATAGATGTATATGATGATATTGGACAGTTAAGTGATTTAGAAGTTAGAGTATATATTGATGGAAAACGCTTAGATAAATCATTGTGGACATTAACCGACGGATCTAAATACAAACAAGTAGTATTAACTACATCAGCGGCTGTTGACACAGTTGTTACATTAAAATGCTTTAGTAGCCAAGATAAAAATCAAAGAGGGCATTACGAATTTCCTATTAATTTCCAAAATAATCCGTTAAATCAAAACATTGATACTTTTACATTGGGTGAAGCTATTGACCATGTGGATAGTATTATTGACAATACATCAACGTTTATTGGATCATATCCAGGATCTGGCAATTTAAGAGATCTTGGAAATTTGTCGCATTACGGAACAAAATTTGTTCAACACAGTGGTCCTTTAAATGTGGGCCTATACCACCTAACATCTAAAAATGCAAATGTTATTAAAGCATTAAAACAGGCACGTGATGAGTATGGAAAGTTCAAAAGAAACTTTGTAAACCTTGCAACAAGTTTAGAACAAACAAGTGATGTTAAAACATTTGTTGATAACATACTCTTTGAACATAATAAAGATAAATCAAAATCAACACCATATTATTTCAGTGATATGATTGGCTATGGCGCGGCAACAAAAACTGACTATACGGTTGTTGACTATAGAATAAAAACTTATCCGTTAACTGATATCTTTTCATTAGATACATTATCTAATAAAGCAGTCAATGTTTATGTAAATGGTGTGCAAGTGTTATATGGCAACGATTATACTTTTAATTCTACTGGGTTTGTTGAATTTACAGATACGTATGCGTTACAAGATAACAACGTTATCACAGTATATGAATATGAAAGTACAGACGGTTGTTTTATACCAGCTACACCAACGTCAATTGGCATGTGGCCAAAATACGAACCTAAAAAATATTTAGATACAACTCTTATAACGCCACAATACGTTATTCAAGGCCACGACGGTAGTATTGTCTTAGCTTACAACGATTATAGAGATGATTTAATTCTTGATATTGAAAAACGCATTTTTAATAACATTAAAGTTAATTACAACCCTGAAATTTTTGACATTTTAGATTTTATTCCAGGGTATAATAGAAAAACGCCCTATAGTCTAAGTGAATTTAATCAAATTCTTGCACCTAACTTTTATCAGTGGACAACTTTAATAGATAGAGATTTTACAAAACCGTTAACCTACACTCCAGAAAATCTATTCACATATAACTATAGAAAAAACACAGCCCCAGATGGTAGAGATATTCCAGCCTACTGGAGAGGAATTTATTCTTGGATTTTTGACACTGATAGAATACACATTTGTCCATGGGAAAGTTTAGGATTTAGTATTGAACCTAAATGGTGGCAAACCGTTTATGGACCAGCGCCCTATACTAGCGATAATCTTTTGTTGTGGGCTGATTTAAAAGATGGCATTATTAGAGAGCCAAACAAACTGATATTCAGGAATGAAAAATTTGCCAGACCTATACTAGCAACGCAAGTGCCAGTTGACGAAAACGGAGTATTGTTGAATCCAGTTGCGGCCAATATTGTTCAAGGGTTTATAAATCTACAAGGTGCAAATGATGATTATGTATTTGGAGATCTAAGTCCAGTAGAAAATGCATGGAAAAGAAGTTCATTCTATCCATTTAGTTTTGTACTGGCCGCAACATTAATGCAACCTAATAAAGTTTTAGGAACGTGTTTAGATAGATCTAGGATCATTAAAAATAAAAATAATCAATTAGTCTACAAAGAAACTGGATTACGATTACAATTAGAAGATTTAGTAATCCCGTCAGTGCCATCTGAGAATGTAAGAATACAAACTGCTGGTTTAATAAATTATATTGTTGATTATATATTAAGTGATAATTTAAAATCTTTAACTGAATACAAATATGATTTACAGTATCTTAATAATCATCTTAGCCATAGGTTGGGCGGATTTACAAGTAAAGATAAATTAAATTTAATTTTAGATAGTAAATCACCGTCAGCTATTTCTGGAGTATTTGTTCCTAAAGAAAATTATTCAATATTTTTAAACACTTCTTCACCTACTAAAAAATTAAATTATAGCGGGGTAATTGTTACCAAGGTGTTGACAAGATCTGGTATAGGTTATGAAGTCAAGGGGTACAGTCAAGCACAACCGTTCTTTTATTATTATCCGTGGGTACAACCAGGCAATGACATCAATGTCGGTGGCATCAGTGAATCGTATACTGACTGGACATCAGGACAAGTGTATATTGCTGGTAATATTGTACAGTATAATAATATTTACTATAGGGTAAAATCAAATCATACAGCACAAACTAACTTTGATTCTACATTATATCAAAAATTAGCTGTGCTACCAATTATTGGTGGACGAACTGTTAACTTAAGAAAAGTATGGGATAGAGTACCTAATATTGTAAATTATGGAACAACTTACGGCTCAATTCAAGAAGTTGTAGATTTTCTTCAAGGCTATGGAGAATATTTAAAAGATCAAGGATTTGTATTTGATGACTACAATACTAATTTAAAAGCTGTAGCATCCTGGGAAACGTCAGTTAAAGAATTTTTATTCTGGACTACACAAAACTGGAGTGCTGGAGAACAAAAATATAAAGAATGGAATCAGCAAACAGAATATACTGCTGATCAAGTGGTATTGTATAACGGCGACTTTTATAAATCTATTAGAGACCATCAAACTAGTAGTGTTTTTCAAACCGGATTATATATTAAATTAGATGGCTTATCTCAAGATGGTGCTAGTGTTATTGCGCTAAGTCCATCTGCACTGGGATTGTCAATGGATGTTCCATACAATGTCATTGATGACATCAGAGATAGATTTAATGAGTATGAAATTTTTAAAGCTGATGGATTAAAATTTGATCAAAACTTTTTAAATTATACTCGTGAAAATAACTTATTTTCTTTTAGTCCACGAATTACTGGCGTCGGGATATACGGCGCAGGATTATTTTTAGTGCAAAAAGAACATGTATTGATTTTGGATAATACTACACAGTTTAATGATACAATTTATAATTTACCAGCCGGATATAAACAAGACAGAATTAAGGTTTCAGGATATAAAACTATTGACTGGTACGGGGGATTTGACATACCAGGATTTATTTTTGATCAAGCAAAGATCTCAAATTGGGAACCTTGGGTAGATTATAATTTAGGTGACATTGTAAAATACAAAGAATTTTATTATAGTGCTGAAAAGTTCCTACCAGGAGTAGATGAATTTAATTCTAGCAATTGGGTAAAATTAGCAAATAAACCAACATCAGAACTATTACCTAATTGGGATTATAAAGCAGAACAGTTTACAGATTTTTATGACTTAGAATCAGATAATTTTGACTCACAACAACAAAAAATTGCACAACATTTGATTGGATATCAAAAGAGACAATATTTAGAAAACATCATTAAAAATGATGTAAGTGAATATAAATTTTTCCAAGGTATGCTTCCTGAAAAAGGTTCAGTAAATGTATTGAACAAATTATTTGACGTGTTATCTGCTAATGACGCAGAGAGTATAGATTTCAATGAAGAATGGGCTGTGCGTGTTGGTCAGTACGGCGGAGCAGATGCATTTGATGAGATAGAAATTTCTTTAAATGAACAGCTATTTAAAACGAACCCACAGGCATTTGAGTTAGTAAATGTCGTGGATCAAACGTTGGTTGATTTTGTAATACGTCAAACACCAAATCAGATATATGTTAAACCATCAGGTTATAATAATTCACCGTGGCCAGTTAATACATCTTTTACACCTTATCTAAGAACTCCAGGATTCGTAAAATACGAGCAAGTCAGCACAAATGTTGATTCATTAAGTAATTTAATTGGTAAAGATATTACGACTTTTACAGAAGGTGATTATGTATGGTGTGCCTTCCAAGATAGATCTTGGCAAGTTTATCGATTTACAAAAGCAGAATTTTTTGCAGAAGATATTAGCTATAAAAATAAAGTGGTAACTCTTGATTTTGATAGAATACCAGATCTAGCAGTTGGTGAT
>Ga0209596_1004022_pt1 | contig 11332 bp, 14 predicted proteins | sample M_130807_MF_Meta_FD_187314 | JGI IMG/M metagenome (GOLD analysis project Ga0209596, IMG submission 187314) | Freshwater microbial communities from Lake Montjoie, Canada to study carbon cycling - M_130807_MF_MetaG (SPAdes) (version 2) | ecosystem: Environmental > Aquatic > Freshwater > Lake...
ACAACAGCGTTATCAGCATTTACAAGTATTGAATATATGGTTTCATTAAAGCAAGCTTCTAAAACAAGAACCTCCAAGGTAATTGTACAAACCGACGGAACCTCTGTAGATATGACAGAGTTTGCTATTACAGAAACAGGAGGAACAATGGCTGGCGTAGTGATATCTGCTACAACGGCTTCAACAAATGCGGTTCTTCAAGCAATAGTAACAGACTCAACAAGTAATAACGTAACAATCAAATTCTCTAAGATAGCGTTGTAAGAAGGGTAGCAAATGTCAGATAAAAACTTTAAAGTAAAGTCTGGTTTAAATATACCAATTGCTTCTGCAAGCATATTAACAACAGATGCCTCTGGCAACGTATCTTCATCAGCCACACTTGCTGTTGCAGCAGGAGGAACTGGACAAACTAGTACAGCAAATGCATTAAACGCATTGTTACCATTACAAACTGGCAACGAGAATTATTTCTTACAAACAAACGCAGTATCTAGTCAATGGTCTAAAGTATACAATCAAATATTTAAAAATTCTGGATCAACAGTAAACCCTAGAGGAACTGTTAATTTTATAGGAGCTGCATTTACAGATAGCTCTGGCACAGATACAACTACAATTACAATAGGTGGCGGAAATGCTGAAACTTATGCTTTGATGGGAGTCTTTTAATGGCTACAGCAACCCCTACATTACTTTATCGTGGAGCGGCAGCAACAAGTACCGCTACCTTATATACCGTTCCCTCTTCAACTTCAACAGTATTAACAGACATTGTAGTATCTAATACATCTACAGATCAACAGTATGTTACGATTACCGTTGATGGAATTAATCTGGTCCCAACTGTTCCAGTATCTGCAAATGCAGTAATTAACTTTCAATTTAAAACAGTTCTAGCAACGACTAAGATCATTGCAGGATATGCCTCTTCTGCAAGCGTAAAGCTTCATTTGAGCGGAGTGGAGATAGCGTGAGTATAGAATCATATCCAAATCCTAATGGTGTCTTAACAAGCCTTATATGGCGCAAGACAGCCGTTGGATCAGAAACATCACTATCAGGTTACGACAATGCCTCACAGGCGCTCTCGTACACGCCTGGGCAGGAACAGGTATATTTAAACGGTATCCTTCTAGTAAGAGGATCAGATTATACTGCTACAAATGGTACATCTATAACAGGAATATCTGCATTAACCGTAGATGATTATATTCAAGTAAATTGTTATAATAATTTCTCAGTAGCCTCAGTTCCAGCAGCATCATTAACTGGTACAGTTACAAATGCTCAATTAGCAAATTCAAGTATTACAATTAATGGTTCTGCTATCTCATTAGGAGGAACCGTAACACTTCCTGGAGACATTGAATCAGTAACAGCTAGCACAGGATTAAGCGGTGGCGGATCATCAGGAGCAGTAACTCTTTCAATTGATACCGCAACTACTGTAGACAAAACAACAGCACAAGTATTAACAAATAAAGACTTAACTGCTGGAACAAATACATTTCCTACGACATTAGCAACATTAACTGGTAGCCAAACACTTACTAATAAAACTTTAACAACCCCAGTAATAACTAATCCTAAGATTGCTCTTACTTATTCGGCTAAGGTTGCCGCATATACTCCAGTTAGTGGAGATGAGGGTGGAGTGTTTTCAATGAATAACGCTTCTTCAATTCAATTTAATATTCCAACAGACGCTACCTTTGATTTTGCTATTGGAACACAATTCAACGTGTTCTGGTTAACTGGCGCAGGACAACCAACTATAGGCGCAGTAAATTCAGGAACAACAACTATTATTTCAACAGGGGCGGTAAGTAATACTCCTAAACTTAGAGTAGCTAACTCAATGGCAACTTGTTTAAAAATTTCTGCTAACAATTGGATTGTGATCGGCGACATAGCCTAATGCCAATATTAGGAGTAATTTCTTCAGGCATATCAGGACATTTAGAAACTAACTCATTTCAGTCTATTGCAACAATAACAGTAGGCTCTCCGCAAGCAACTATTTCATTTACTTCTATACCTGCTACCTTTAAGCACTTACAAATAAGGTGTATTAGTAGAAGTACTACTGCCTATAATTTTGCTAGTTTTATTGAAGCAACTTTTAATAGTGATACAACAAGCGGAAATTATTATTCTTTACATAGAGTAAATGGTAGAGGTGATGGATTAGTTTATTCTACTGCTAATACTGGTGTAGGTTATAGCAGAATAGGACTTGTTGCAGGTGGTGCAACAACAGCATACGGGTTTTCACCAAGCGTTATTGATATATTAGATTACACTTCAACTACTAAAAACAAAACAACAAAAACAATATCAGGACTTACGGGTCAAACTACTAATACTAATAACGATATACTAGTTGCATCATCACTTTATTTTCCATCAACCATTACTGCTATTAGCAGAATTGATTTAAATGTTTCAGGTGCAACTTTTGCAACATTTAGTTCATTTGCTTTATACGGAATCAAAGGATAGGTAAACATAATGACCGCAGGAGCAACATATACACCGTTGGCAACTACTACAACAAGTGGAAGTGTTGCAAATTATACATTTACATCTATTAGCGGTGCTTATACAGATTTAATAATTGTTGTAAATGGCGGTGCTTCAGTAGTAGCAGATGTATATGTCAGACTTAATGGCGATACAGGTTCAAATTATTCAAGCACATTATTGTCATTAGACAATTTAACAGTCGTTTCTGGTCGTTACAGTAATGCTACTGCTATGCGCTTAACTGATGCTGGTAGTTTAAATAACACGCTTGGTGCTACCAATCAAATATTTAACATTATGAATTATGCAAACACAACTACCTATAAATCAGTTATGTCTAGGACTAACCGAGCTACTGGCGGTTTAGATACTTTTAGTGGTTTATGGTTTTCAACTTCTGCAATTACTACGGTGCTTTTATATCCTGGCTCTGGCACTTTTCTTGATGGAACTACCTTTACTCTTTACGGAATTGCGGCGGCATAATGGCAAATACATATACTTTGATAGAGGCTAAGACTTTAACAACAACTACTGCAAGTGTTACCTTTACTTCAATTCCTGCTACTTATACTGATTTGTTGATTAAAGCATCTGTCAGAGATAATCGTGCTGGTGAAACAGTAACAAATGTGCGTTTATTGTTTAATAATAGTTCATCTAACTTTACTACTAGACGACTTTTCGGAAATGGAACAACTGCAAATGGTGATACTGCCGCAGCAGGAGATTTTGGAGTTGAACCAGGCAATAATGCTACCGCAAACACTTTTGGAAACTTTGAAATGTATATTCCAAATTATGCAGGAAGTAATTACAAATCATATTCAACTGATACGGTAAGTGAAGATAATGCAACCTTGTCATTTACAACTCTTATTGCTGGTTTATGGAGCCAATCTGCTGCTATTAATGAAATAAATATTGCTCCTGTATCTGCATCTTTTGTATCAGGCTCAACCTTTTATCTATACGGAATCAAGAACTCATAGGTAGTATAATAGGAGGATAATGAGTAAAGCAAGAGATATATCTAATCTTTTCTCTGTAAGCACAAGTGTGTCTACAGATACCGAGGTTACCTCTGCCGTTTCCGCTCATGCCGCTAGTACAACTTCAAGACATTATAAGTCAGGTAATACTGCTTCACGTCCCGCCTCTCCTACGGTTGGAGATTTATATTCAAATACACAAACTGGCGAGGTAGAAATATATTCATCTCTAGGCTGGTCTCCAGTAGCGGCTGCTCCACAAGCACCAACTGCTGCTGTTGCAACAAATAGCGGAACATCAAGAGCATTCAATAATGGCGCAGCTTCAGTAGCATTTACTCCTGCGACGGCAGGCGGATTAGCATCAACATATACTATTACATCTACTCCTGGTTCTTATACGGCAAGCGGATCGGCATCTCCAGTAACAGTAACTGGTTTACAATCATCTACTCAATATACTTATGTAGTTACAGCAACAAATAATTATGGTGCAGCAAATTCATCTGCGAGTAGCGCAGTAACTGCAACAACTGTGCCGCAGGCACCAACTATAGGCGCAGTTACAAGTGGTAATGCATCTGCAACAGTTGCATACACAGCAGGTGCAACAGGTGGTTCTGCAATTACTACATTTACCGCAACATCTAGCCCAGGTGGCTTTACAGGCACTGGATCATCACCAATTACAGTTTCAGGTTTAACAAATGACACAGCATACACATTTACAGTAACTGCAACAAATTCTAATGGAACATCGGCGGCAAGTTCTGCAAGCAGTTCAGTTACACCTACTGCAGGAGTCACAGTTAATTATCTTGTTGTTGCGGGAGGCGGCGGAGGAGGCGGTGGTGGTGGTACCTATGAGGGTGGTGGTGGTGGCGCTGGTGGACTTCGTTCAACTGTAACTGCTACTGGTGGAGGAGGATCTTTAGAAACTCCATTAATTTTATCTACAACTAGTTCTTATTATGTAACTATTGGTGCTGGTGGTACTGGCTCAACTGGTTCAACAACTCGTGGTGGTAATGGTGGTAATTCATCGTTTCATACAATTCTTTCAATAGGTGGAGGCGGCGGCGGAAGCCGTAATGGTGAAGTTCAATATGGGCTTAATGGTGGTTCAGGTGGTGGTGCTGGACAAAAAGATAACACTGATCCTCACTGGGGCCTAGGAACTACTGGTCAAGGTTATCGTGGTGGTGATAGTTCTACTTTTCAAGATAAAGGTGGAGGCGGCGGAGGCGGTGCAGGCAGTGTAGGTGGTAATGCTACATCAGATGCGCAAACTGGTGGTGCTGGTGGTAGTTCACTGAATGTTTCTATTTCAGGCTCTAGTGTTGCATATGCAGGCGGTGGCGGAGGAGCAGGTATTAGCACAGGTGGTGCTTCAGGAGGTGCTAGTGCTGCTGCTGGTAATAGTAATACTGGTGTAACTGCTAATACTGGTTCAGGCGGAGGCGGTACAGGTAGTACAGGTGGTGCTGGTGGTTCTGGTATTGTAATTTTAAGTTATTCAGGTGCAACAGCAGCAACTGGTGGAACAATAACTTCATCAGGTGGGAATACAATTCATACATTTACTTCATCAGGAACTTTTACTTTTACTGGTGCAACTAATAATGCAAAAGCTACTGGTGGAAATATTGTAACTGACGGTACGTATTGGTATCACACATTTTTTAGTTCAGGAACATTTACTCCCGCTTCTACTTTAAGTTGCGATTATATTTTAGTTGGCGGTGGCGGAGGTGGTGCAGATGTTGTTGGCGGCGGAGGTGGTGCTGGGCAACTAGCAAGTTACTCAAGTCAGTCTTTATCTGCCACTGGATATTCTATTACTATTGGCGCTGGTGGCTCATACAATGGTGGAGTTGCACCTGGAGGTAATGGCGGTGCTGGAACAAGCACAACATTTAATTCAATAACCGCAGCAGGCGGTGGCGGTGGCGGTGCTTACAATGGTGCTACTGGTGGTACTGGTGCAAGTGGTGGCGGTGGCGGTGGCGGAGCCTCTGGAACAAATGGTGGTTCAGGTGGAACAGCAACTGCTGGATACAATGGCGGTAATGCATCTGGCAACGCATCTCAATACGGTGGCGGTGGCGGAGGTGGAGCTGGTGGTGTTGGCGCTAACGCTAGCGGTGGTGCTTCTTCTAAGGCTGGAGATGGTGGAATTGGTGGTACAAGTGCATTAATTAATGCTATAGGTGCAGCAACCTCAACGGGTGTATTAAGTAGTGGTAGTTATTACTTTGCTGGAGGTGGAGGCGGTGCGTCTGGAGATTTAATTGCCAATATTGGTATTGGTGGTCTTGGCGGTGGAGGTGATGGTGGTTCAAATACAACTCCACTTCGTGGTAAAGATGGCAAAACAAATACTGGCGGAGGCGGTGGTGGCGCTAGGGATTATGCTGGTGGATGGGGCGGAAGCGGTATTGTCATAGTAAGATATGCAGTATAACAAGCAATAGACTTATCATTTAATAAATGGTAAAATGTAAACAAGCAATATAACAATATAGGAGGAAATATGTCAGAGACATTAACCGCAATGGAAGTAAATTGTGCAACAGGACAAACTACAATCCGTCCTTTGACCACAGAAGAAATTGCTCAAAGAGAGGCAGATGCAGTAGCATTTGCTGCTCGTAAAGCAGAAGAAGATGCAGCGGCGGCAGCCAAAGCTACTCTTAAAGCATCAGCTAAAGCAAAGCTTATAGCTGGACAGCCACTTACTGCTGAAGAAGCAGAAGTTTTAGTAATCTAATAAATAAAGGAGAAACAAAATGGCACATTTTGCAGAAATCGATAGCAACAACGTTGTTACCCGTGTTTTAGTAGTAAGCGATGCGGATGCAGCAGATGGTCAAAACTTTTTGGCTAACACATTAGGACTAGGTGGAACTTGGAAGCAAACTTCCTATAATACATCTGGAGGAGTTCATGCTAATGGCGGAACCCCATACCGTTTTAATTACGCAGGAATAGGATACACATTTGATGCAACAAAAGGAACTGACGGTGGATTTATTCCGCCAAAGCCTTATGCATCATGGACATTAAATGACACTACATGTCTTTGGAATGCCCCAACACCAATGCCTGTTGAAGAAGGCAAAATGTTTAGATGGGTAGAAGAAGATTTAAACTGGCAAGAAGTAGTAATACCACAGGAGTAATAAAATTACTCGGGCTAGAGACGTTGCAAACGTCCTGTCTATTGCTACGTCTTTAGCGACAGACACGGAGACGGCTGCTGCCATCTCTAGCCATAACTCATCAGTAACACATAGCCCGACAGCATCATCAGTTTCATCTAGTCAGACTTTAGTAAGAAACAATAAATATTTTGTAGACACATCGGCGGCTAGAACTTTAACTATGCCAGCATCTCCAACAATAGGAGATATTATTGAGGTATATGATGCAACGGGAACTGCATATTCATATAACATAACAGTAGCATCAAATTCACTTAAAATTAATGGCTCAATACAAAACTATGTAATTGATATTAATGGTGCGGCAGTAGTATTTACATATACTGGCTCATCATATGGTTGGAAGGTAAGATAGTGGCAATTAACTTTTCAAATGACGTAGGTTTAGCTGGTATACAGCAAGGCAATACCGCAAATAGACCACAAAGCCCAGTATTAGGCGTAATTTATTATAATACACAATTAGGTTATTTTGAAAGTTATACAGACAATGGATGGTTTGCTATTGCTGCCGCTCCTACACCACCATCTGCAGTTGTTGCAACAAATGTTGGAACTTCAAGGGCATATAATAACGGATCTGCTTCAGTCGCATTTACACCAAACACAACTGGCGGTCCAGCAAGTTCATTTATAATTAGACCATATCCAGCAACTTCTCCAACAACTTTTACTGGATCGGCATCTCCAGTAATTGCAACCAACCTTGCTTCAAGCACCGAATATACTTATACAGTAGTAGCATCAAGCACTTATGGTAATTCATCAGAGTCTACTGCCTCATCAGGTGTAATTGCAACAACCGTGCCGCAAGCCCCTACAATTGGTACTGCTATTTTAGGTAATGCATCTGCAACAGTTGCATACACAGCAGGTGCAACAGGAGGCGCTGCAGCAACTTTTACTGCAACATCTAGCCCAGGTGGTCTTACAGGCACGGGATCATCGCCAATCACAGTTTCAGGTTTAACCAATGGAACTTCTTATACTTTTACAGTTACCGCAACAAACGCAAACGGAACATCTGCAGCAAGCGCTGCAAGTAACTCTGTAATACCAAACCTTGCTACTCTTACTGCATATCAGTCTATTGCAACTGCAACGGTACCTGCTGGCGGCGTATCATCCGTATCATTTACTGAGTCAAATTCAAGTTGGTCTGATTTTACTCACCTACAAATTAGAGCATCTATAAAATCAACAAGAAATTCAAATGACGGAGATGTTGGCTTAATAAGATTTAACGCAGATTCTGCTAATAATTATTGGACAGGGCATGCTTATCAAGCAGACGGTTCAAGCGCCTCTACAGAACCTGGAAGCACTTATTCTTATGCTTATATTCATAGGATACCAAATGCACAAAATTCAAACGTATTCTCTGGAACAGTTATTGATTTATTAGATTTTAAATCAAGTAATTCTAAAGTTGTAAGATATTTTAATGGATACGATAATAATGGAACGGCAAATAATGTTAATGTTATTTTTGGTGACGCAATATGGAATAATTCAAGTCCAGTTACATCTATGACATTTTCTGCAGCAGTGGGCAATCTTGCTGAGTATTCAACTTTTGCTTTATATGGTATAAAAGGATAATCAATGATAATTAATTTTAGAAAGGCAGGAATATAATGGCTACAGATGCCTATACACCAATAGAATCTCAAACACTATCAACTACTTCATCATTACTTAGTTTTTCTTCATTTAGCGGGTATACAGATCTAGTGCTTGAAGTTAACGACAATTTGTCAGGTGCTTCGGCATTTAAAGTACAATTTAACTCAGATACTAGTGCTAATTATGGATTTGCAACTTTGCAAGGGTATAGCTCTGGCACAGGAAAATCTTATAGGTCAACTACTAATATTCCACCTTATGGTAGTGCTTTTACTAACAATTTTGTTTATGGTGATGCAACTAATGCTAATAGCTTTACTCCAAATATTATTGAAATTTTTAATTATGCTAATTCTACAACTTATAAAACTATACACTGGCGTTGGGGTAGTTCAATTCAAGCCAATGGTAACGGAGACTTAGGTTTTCAAATTGGAGTTTGGAGATCTATTTCACCTATAACATCAATTCAAGTCTCACCTTGGAATGCCGTTAATTTTAACGCAGGATCAACATTTAATTTATATGGAATAAAGGCGGCGATATAATGGCAAATACATTTTATTTAATTGAAGCCAAGACTTTGGGAAGCAACGTAACATCTGTTACTTTTTCTAATATTCCTCAAATTTACACTAGTTTAAAAATTCTTACACGAGCAAAATCAACTACTAATTCAACTGGAACAATTATTTTATACGGTAGTGGAACACAAGGTAGCTCGTATACAGAAATAAGAATAAATACAGGAGGCAATGGTGCTGGTAGCTTTGATACTGGCAATAGCAATTTATCTTTTACAAATATTAATGGATCTAACACATTAGGATATTTTGGTAGTACTGAAATTTATATTCCAAATTATACTACTACTAACAACAATAAAACCTTTATAGCAAATGGTACTCCAGGAAGTAATTCAAGTTCAACTTCGTTGATGTTAAGCGCTGGACAAAAAGCAAATACTGCTGCCATAAGTACAGTATATCTTGAAGCATATGAATCCGTATTTGCATCTGGTTCAAAATTTTGGCTATATGGCATCAAATCTAGTTAATAAATAAGGGGAGGTATAATAGATAAATGGCTAATAAAAACTTTAAAGTCAAGAATAGTATATCTATTCCAGAACCTCTTGCCATAACTGAGGGTGGAACAGGACAAAATTCTGCAACTAATTCTATTAATGCCTTGCTTCCCGTCCAATCTTCAGCAGCTAATAAGTTTTTACAATCAGATGGAACAAATGTTTCATGGGTAGCAAATGTTGCATATCAAAGAGGCGGAACAGCAGCAAGACCAGGATCTCCTACTGTTGGAGATTTATACTATAATACAGATAATAATTATTTTGAAAGTTATACAAGTAATGGCTGGTTTCCAATTGCTGCCGCTCCAGGAGTTCCTACATCAGTAGTTGCTACTAATCAAGGTACATCACGGACATATAATAATGGTCAAGCATCAGTTGCATTTACACCAAATACAGGCGGCGGTGCAGCAAGTTCATTTACACTAACCCCAACTCCAGCTACATCCCCAACTACATTTACAGGCGGCTCATCTCCAATTGTAGCAACAGGCCTTGCTTCAAGTACAAGTTATACATATACAGTTTCAGCAACTAGCCCATATGGAACATCTGCCGCATCATCTGCTTCAACAGGTGTGACGGCAACAACAAAGCCACAAACTCCAACAATTTCAGTAGTTGCCTCATCATCTACAACTGCAACAGTTTCAATAACATCTGCTTCGGGCGGGGAAACAGCAACATATAGCATTTCTACTAGTCCAGTTACAACAACACAAACAACTCAATCATCTTCTTATTTATTTACAGGATTAACGGAATTAACATCATATGTCTTTACAGTTACGGCGGCTAATACAAATGGCACATCAGCAGCATCAAATTCTGTATCAATAACAACACCATCTGCAGATACAGGAGCTATGTTCCCAATTGGCATGGTGCAGGTAGGTTCAGGTGGTCAATCAACTGTTTCATTTACCTCTATACCTGCTACCTACAAGCATTTACAAATACGCATAACAGCAGTAGCCAGCACTGCGGATGATATAGCAATGAAAGTAAATTCAACTGTAGGTTTAAAAACTCATTGGTTAAGAGGTAATGGAACCACAGCCGCATCAATAGTAAATAATCCTTGGTCACCTTATGGATTATATATATCTGAGAATGGAGCTACTCCAACTAACCCAACTCCTATAATAGTTGATTTATTAGATTACACCGCTACAAACAAAAATAAAGTTATAAAAATTCTAGGCGGTAGAGATGAAAATGGTTCAGGTCGGGTTTGGCATGCTGGTGCATTATTTGATGATTTAACTGCTGTTTCTAGTATTACATTTACATGTTCATTTGGACAATATAGCTCAATAGCCTTATACGGAATTAAGGGAGCATAATGAGTACATATACACCCATAGCAACTCAGACACTAGGTAGCGCAGCATCATCAGTTATTTTCTCTAGGATTCCACAAGGCTATACCGATTTAGTTATTGTATTTATTGGTAGTGTACCTTCAGGAAGTGGAGATTTAGGATTAAGATTTAATTTTGATACTGGTTCAAACTACTCACACACTTGGTTCAGTTCTCAAGCAGGCGGCATTGGCGGTAGAAGCGCATCAGCAAATAGCATTAGCACTACTGAATATGCTTACCTAGATAGCACTAATAATACTTTAAGTACTATAAATTTATTAAATTATTCAAATAGCACTACCTATAAAGGTTTATTAGCAAGAAGTGGTAAAGCAAACTACGCAACCGAAACAAAAGTAGGTTTATGGCGTAATACAAGTGCAATTACATCAGTTACTATTTTTACAACTGGTTCAAATCCAAATTTTGCAACAACCTCAACTTTTTCAATCTACGGAATTCAAGCAGGAAATAAAGATCAAAAAGCTACTGGTGGAAATATTG
>Ga0209596_1004023_pt1 | contig 11331 bp, 8 predicted proteins | sample M_130807_MF_Meta_FD_187314 | JGI IMG/M metagenome (GOLD analysis project Ga0209596, IMG submission 187314) | Freshwater microbial communities from Lake Montjoie, Canada to study carbon cycling - M_130807_MF_MetaG (SPAdes) (version 2) | ecosystem: Environmental > Aquatic > Freshwater > Lake...
CGCCATCGCATCGTGCCGACGTTCAACGCCGAGGCCGAAGGCATCACCGTGGACGACATCGTGCGGCGCATCCTGAAGACCGTCCCCCGCGGCGAGGCAAAGCGCGCGCTCTAATTTCGGGACCCCGATTTTCCACACGGCATGGCCCACGTCTCGGACTTCCTCACACCGTCCGACCTCCAGCGAATCTCGAACCTGCAGGTCTTCGCCCGGCAGGTCGTCGAGGGCTTCACCACGGGCCTGCACCGTTCCCCGCACAAGGGGTTCAGCGTCGAATTCAAACAGCACCGGCAGTACGTCCCCGGCGACGAAATCCGGCATATTGACTGGCGCGTCTTCGCGCGCAGCGACCGCTACTACATCCGCGAATATGAGGAGGAGACAAACCTCCGCGCGACCATCATCCTCGACCGCAGCGGCTCGATGGACTACGGCGGCGGCAAGCCCGGACAGGTGAGCAAATTCGAATACGCCACGAAGCTCGCCGCGTGTCTTTCGTATCTCATGCTCCAGCAGTCGGATGGCGTCGGCCTCGTCACGTTCGACACGCAGATCCGCCGCTACATCCCGCCCCGCTCGCGCGTGAGCCACGTGCGCACGATCCTGAACGAGCTGGAAAATGGAAAGCCCGGCGGCGAGACCGAGTTGGGCAAGGTCTTCCATGATCTCGTGCCGAAGCTCCACCGCCGCGGCCTGCTCATCATCATCAGCGACTGCTTCGGCGAGGTCTCAAATTTCCTCAAGGCCCTCGCGCACTTCCGCCACGCGCGCCACGAGATCCTCGTCTTCCAGATCTGGCACCCGGACGAGTTGAACTTCCAGTTCAAGGGCTGGACGCAGTTCGAGTGCATGGAGCGCGACGGCGTGAAACACCTGCTCGATCCCGCCGTCCTGCGGCAGGCGTATCTCGCAAACCTCGAAAAATTCCGCAGCGAACTCACGCGCGGCTGCCGCAAGCACAAGGTGGACCTCGTGCCGTTTACGACCGATGAGCCGTATGCGAATGCGCTTGCGGCATATTTGAGCAGGAGGCTCGCGCGGGGATGAAGGCGGGCAAGTCACAGAAGGACGAGGCCCTGCGGGCGGCTCAACACCAAACGCCAAACGCCAAACGCCAAACGCCAAAGGCCGATGAAAACGGGCGTCCGGTGTATGACATGGAGGATCGCTTGCTGGAGTTTGCCGCGCGCATCATCCGCCTTGTGGACTCACTTCTTGCGACGAAGGCGGGCAATCACGTCGGCGGACAAGTGCTGCGATCGGCCACGTCGCCGCTGTCGAATCACGGCGAGGCACAGGCCGCCGAATCCATTGATGATTTCATCCACAAGCTGAAGATCTGCCAGAAGGAACTGGTCGAAACTCGCCGATGGATGCGGCTGATCCATCTCACTCCGCTTCTCGACAAACCGAAAAAGATTGAGCCGCTGATGGATGAAAATCTGCAACTCATTCGCATCTTCGCGAAAAGCATCCAGACCTCCGAGCGTAGGCGCGACGCAAACGAAGGCGGGCGTGTGAATGAACAACCGGACAACCCCGATCCCTGGCTGCTCGATCCTTGGGTGTTTGGTGTTTGGCGTTTGGCGTTTGGTGTTGAGCCGCCCGCAGGGCCCTTGGAATTGCCGAGTGCGAACCATTCACCGAAGGCCCCGGTAAAATACGGAAAGGAGCGAAAAAAGAAGTGAGCTTCCTCAACCTCTCCCTCCTCCTCGGCACCGCAGCGTTCTCGATCCCACTGATCATCCACCTCTTCCACAAGAGCCGCTTCAAGATCGTAAAGTGGGGCGCGATGCACCTGCTCGAAGCCGTGCTGAAGACGAACCGCCGCCGCGTCCAGATCGAGCAGTGGATACTCCTCGCGATCCGCTGCCTGATTCCCGCGATGCTCGCGCTCGCGATGGCGCGGCCGCTCTGGAAAGGCGCAAGCTCGCTGCTCGGAAATGCAAAGACCTCGACCGTCGTGCTGCTCGACAACAGCTACTCGATGGACGCCTCGCGTGCGGGCACCACGAGCTTCGGCATCGCCCGGGATGAGACGCAACGGCTCATCAACGAACTCCGCCCAGGCTCCGAGGCGCATGTGATCCTGATGGGCGAAGGCGGGCGCGGGCTGCTCGACGCGCCGAGCTACGATCTCTCGCGCATCACGCAGGCGCTCACAAAATCCACCGCCGGATTCGGCAGCGCGCGCATTCCATCCGCGCTCGATCTCGGCGCCGGCGCGCTGGAGAAAATGCACGAAAGCGCACGGCAGGTCGTGGTGCTCACGGATTTTCAGCGCGTGAGTTTCCCGGCAACGGAAGACGCGCTCATCGGGCGCGCATTGCAGCGCATCCGCAGTCTGCCGACTTCGCCGGGTATCACGTTTTGGGATGTCGGACAGGAGGTGAAGGAGAACGTCGCGATCGAATCGCTCGATTTTTCAAAGCTCATGGTCGGCGTCGGACAGAAGGTGCAGTTCCGCGCGAACCTCCGCAATTTCGGCGACGCCAACCACGCCGACCTGCGCGTGACTTTGAAAGTGGACGGCAAGGACAAGGCCGCATCGCAGACGAACCTCGGCCCACGTGCGAAAGCGCAGGTGCTCTTCACGCATGTCTTCGATTCCGCGGGCTCGCACGTTGTCGAGATTTCCACCGAGCCCGACGTGCTCGCCGCGGACAACACGTACCTCGCGAGCATCCCCGTGCGCGACCGCATCCCCGTGCTGCTCGTGGACGGCGCACCGGGGCCGACGCCCGACGACATCACGTCCGAGACCGCCTATCTGCAAATCGCACTCTCGCCGTTCGCCGCGGGCAAAGTGCCGATGAGCGACCTCATCGAGCCGCACGTCGTGAGCGCGGATGCGTTCAGCGCAAAGAACCTCACCGACTCCGCGGCTGTCGTGCTTGCCAATGTGCGCAAGCTCACACCCGAGCAGTTGCGCGTGCTGGAGGACTACGTGAAAAATGGCGGCGGCCTGCTCATTTTCCCCGGCGACCGCACGGATGTCGCGTGGTGGAACGGACCGTTTGCCTCGCTCGCGCCCGTGCCACTCGCGGGCATCTCCGGCGAACTGAAGGACAGCGTGCAAGGCACCGGTGTCGCCGCACAGCGCTTTGAAAATCCCGCGCTCGAAATTTTCAACGACCCGCGCAACGGCTCGATGGGTGAGGCCGCGATCAAGGTGTGGTTCAAGATGCGTTCGCCCGGCACCAGCAGCGATCCCCTCGCTCCCGTCGTGCTCGCGCGGCTCGACTCCGGCGATCCGTTCCTCGTCGAGCGTGCCATCGGCCACGGGCGCGTGATCGCGTGCTCGACCGCCTCAGATGCCGACTGGGGCAATCTCCCCGCGCGCCCATTTTACCTTCCGCTCGTGCAGCGCCTCTGCGTGCATCTCGCCTCGACGGTGAACCCGCCGCGCAATCTCGAAGTCGGCCGCTCGATCGTTTCATTTCTCCCCGTCACCGCCGCCGGAAAAAAGGCGCTGCTCACCGCGCCGGACGGCACGACCGCCGAGATGCCGGTCGTGAAAAAGGATGAGCGCGGAGTCGTCGAGACCGCGCCGCTTTACCAGCCCGGCCTCTACACGCTGCAGCCGCCGGGCGGGCAGCCAATCCACTACGTCGTGAATTCGGACCGGCGCGAATCCGATCTCGCGCGGCTCGCCGACACGGAGATCGCGGAATTTGCAAAGGCGCATTCTGTCGCCGTCGTGCATTCATCCGCAGAGTTCCGCGAGAACGAGCACCGCCAGCGCTTCGGTCAGGAGCTGTGGAAATGGGCGCTGCTCGCTCTGCTCGTGCTGATTTTCCTGGAGCTGTTCCTGCAGCGAATGTTCGCCCGCGCCCGCGGCTCCACCGCCGCGATGACGATGGCGCAGCAGCCGAAGCCCGCAACGGAGGCCGTGCGATGAACATGCGGCGCAGCCGTGAACTGCCACGGAAAGGAGCCGCCCGATGAAGCACGAGCACATCACCACCACGCTGCGCTGGACTGGCGACTGGCCGTGGTTTGCCGGCCTCGGCGCAGCGCTGTTCCTCGGCATCATCGCGTGGCTGCTCTACCGCCGCGACACGCACGCGCACAACCGCTGGCTGCGTTTCACGCTCCCATCGCTGCGCGCGCTCGCGGTCGTGATGATCGTGCTCATGCTCAGCGGCCCGGTGCTACATCATCGCAAAGTCATCGGCCAGCTCGCGCGGCTCTTCCTGTGCATTGATGCTTCCGAGTCCATGCAGCTCACCGATCCCGCGATGGATGCGGGAAGAAAGATCACGCTCGCACGCAGGCTCGGCCTGCTCGACGGCACCGCCGTGCCGCTCGATCTCCCGAGCGCCGCCGCCGCGCTCGCGGACGCGCGCGGAATCGCCGACCGCATCCCACCGCCGGAAAATCTCACCGCCGAAATGTGGCGCAACCTCTCGTTGGAATTCGCCGCGAAATCCGCCGAGGCCGTCACGCTGCTCACGAAGGCCGCGCCCGGCAGCGACGATCTCGCACGCCTTCGCGCCGAAGTCGCGGAGCCTGCGAAAGAGATCGCAGCGCGGCAGTTCACCGGCACCGAGGATCAGGTCCGCGCGTCGGGCGATCTCACGCGCCTCGGCGAGACTGCCGGACGCTTCTCGCTGCGCATCTCCGCGCTTTTTGAAAAGCAGATCGGATCCGATCCCGCGGCGGCACCGCTGCGCGCCGCGCTCACAAAATTCGATTCGCTCCCGCGCTGGCAGCGCCTCCAGACGCTGATGCTCGAAGGCCCGGCGGAAAAGCGCCTCCTCACGCGCCTCGCGGAAAAGCACGACGTGCAGCTCGTGCTGCTCGATGGCAACGAAGCAAAACCACTCTGGCATTCGAGCGCGGGAGATTCCGCGCCGCCCGCCGGATTGCAAAAGCCCGTCGCACAAATCACGAACCTCACCGGCGGATTGAAATTCGCCGCCGAGGCCGCCGGCGGCGCGGAGAAGAGCGCGATCGTCCTTTTCACCGACGGCCAACACAACTCCGGCGAGTCGCCGCTCGAAGCCGCGCGCATTCTCGCGGGACGGAAGACGGGCGTGTTCACCGTGGGCTTCGGCAGCCAGGTGCCGCCGCGCGACATCGCGGTGCTGCGCGTCGTCGCGCCGGACTCCGTGTTCTTCGAGGACCGCGTGCGCGGCGAGATTCACATCAAGGAGGAGATTCCGCCGGGCGAGCCGTTCACCGTGTCGGTGAAGGACGGCGGCAAAGTCGTATGGGAAAAATCGCTCGTGTCCCTCGGCAAAGGCGTGCGCCGCGTACCGTTTGAATTTCCGATCAAGGAACTCGCCGACGCGCGCCTGAAGCTGCAGCCCCAAGGTTACGAGGTCGCGGGCGCGCCGCTCCATCTCACCGCCGAGGTGAGCGGCGTCGAGGGAGATCGCGAGCTTTCCAACAACACCGCGCCGATGCGTTTTCGCGCCGTCACGCAGAAGCGGAAAATCCTGATCCTCGACGGCCGCCCGCGCTGGGAGACGCGCTACCTGCGCAATCTTTTCGACCGCGACGAAAAGTGGGAGGTAAATGCCGTGATAGCCGGCGCGACTTCGGACGCGGGCTTCATCCGCGGTGAAAAAGCGGGCACCTTTCCGTCGTCGCACAAAGCGCTTGATGCCTACGACCTGATTCTCTTCGGTGAAATTCCGCGCGGTGTCCTGAAGGACGAGGAGCTGACATGGCTCGCGGAATTTGTCGGCAAGCGCGGTGGTGCGATTGCGTTCATTGACGGCCAGCGTGGTCTGCTGCGCGGCTACGCGGGCACGCCGCTCGCGCCGCTGTTCCCCGTCGAGTGGACCGGCCCCGGAGTGTCCGCTGGCATCAAGTCGCTCGTGCTCGCCGGCCGAGCGCAGAGCATCGGTGCCTTCATGCTCGGCACGGATTCGTCGGTAAACGCAGCCACGTGGGCGAAGCTGCCCGCGCCGCATTTCATCGCGCAGGTGAAGCCGCTGCCCGGCGCGGAAGTGCTGCTCGAGGCCGACACCGGCGCGCGCATTCCCGCCGCGGTGCTGCGGCCCTTCGGCGCGGGCCGCGTGTACTATCACGCGTTCGATGACTCGTGGCGCTGGCGCTTCGAGGTCGCGGACATGCACCACGTCCGTTTCTGGAACCAGCTCGGCGACTACATCGGCGAAGCGCCCTTCGCCGCGCGCGACAAATTCGTGCAGCTCGACGCCGGGCAGCTCACGTATCAGCCCGGCGAACAGGCCGACATCCGCGCGCGTCTGCGCGACGCGGAAGGACGCCCCGTCTCGGATGCCTCGGTGAACGCCGTGCTCTACCGCGACGGACAGAAGGTCGCGACGATCACCCTTTCACCCGACGAAGGCGGACTCTACCGCGGCCGCACGACCGCGCTCGATCCCGGCACCTACGAACTCGCCGTGGACACCGCCGCCGTTCCGACCGAACAGCTCAAGGCCCGCACGCAGTTCACCGTCGTCCAGCGCGAAAACGCCGAGCGCACGATGCTGAGCCTGAACGAGGATTTGCTGCGCCAGGTGAGCCTCGCGGGCAACGGGGAATACCTGCGCGAGGAGCAGTGCGACGCGCTCATCGAGCGGCTCGCGCCTTTGAGCAACGGACAGGTGATCGAGAGCGACACCGTCCTCTGGCAGAGCTGGTGGTGGTTCCTTCCGGTCGTGCTGCTGCTCACGATTGAGTGGATCCTGCGGAAGCGCTTCGGGCTGCTGTAACGCGGACAATCCTGTCCGCACGATCGCCGAGTCAGCGGACAGGATTGTCCGCCTTACGACGGCGAGGACACCTCTGCCTCGCCCTGCACGGGCACGGGCGCGGCGGGCACCGGAGAACCGAGCAGTGCGGCGACCTGCGACTGCAACTGCTCGACCTGATCGAGGCGGAGCTGCGGATCGGGAATGACAAACACCTCGCCGGTCCTTGCACGCTCGTAGATGCGCGTGAGCGAGCCGTCGTTGCCGTGCTTTACCTCGACCTCGCGGAGGATGCGTTTGCGCTCGAGCATGAGGGCGAGGATGTAGCGCGCATTCGCATGGTCGGGGCCGGATTCGACCATGTAGGCGCGGAGGAGATCCTCGGCGTTCTGCTTGCTCACGGGCTCCGGCGGCGCGGCCTGCGGCGGCTCGAATTTCGAGCGCCAGAATGAAAACGGCGCAGGGCTTTCCGGCCGGGCCTTGAACGCCTCCTCGCACAGGTCCTCGCGGCGGAAGCCGTCCTTCTCATGGAAGAGCAGCGTGTAGAAATATTCGCCCTCTGCGAATGCCGCGCCTGTCGCGGCGCATTGGGTCGAGCGGCTTTGGATGGTCCAGTCGTTGGTCATTTTTTGCGGAAGGAAAACTTGAACAGCTCGCGGTTGGTCGAGCGCTGCCAGAGCAGGAAGCAGCCGATCACGAGCAGCGTGGCGTCCGGCACCCAGCCGGCGACGAGAGGATGCACATGGTTGCCTTTTCCCATCGCGAGGAAAAAGAACATGAGGAACAGGAAGATGAAAAAGATGAAGATGCTTGCGGCCACGGATGCGAGCACGGCGCGGCGCGAGAAGACGATGCCGAGCGGTGCGGCGATGAACACGACGGCGAGGCACGAGAACGGCAGCGCCCATCGGTGCTGGAGATGCGTGCGGAACGGCGCGAGCTGCCCGTCTGGAAAGTCCGCGTTCGACGCGAGGTATTCGCGAAGCTCCGGGACGCCGAGCTGCTCCGCATCCATCCGCGCGCTGATGATGCGAAAGGGCGTCTCGCTCCACCCTTCGATGCTGCGGAAGGAATCCGCGCCGATGCCCTTCGTCCAGTCCTCGGTGTCTCCCGCGACATTCCCCTCGTCGTCAAAATGGATCAGCTTGCCCTTCACCAGAATCCACCGGCCTGTCCGTGCGTCGAAGTCCGCCTCCTGCGCGTACCAGCGCTTCTCGGGCCGGCCATCCTTGTCGAGCTGCGTGATGTGGACGCCGACGAGCGCATCCACATTCCGCCGCGTGAAGGCTGCGAACCAGAGCCGGTTCGTCTGCCGATCCTTCGTGAGGTGCCCCGCGATCATCTTGTTTTTCTCCACCTCGGATTCCCCGAGGCGGATGCGTCCGATGTCCTCCGCACGAAGCCGGTCGGCGCGCGGGGCGTGCTCGTAGTTCAGCCACACGCAGATGCCCGTGAGCCCCATGCACACGATGAAGAGCGGCGCGAGCAGGCGCGGCACGCTGCGCCCCGTCGCGAGGATCGAGATGATTTCATTCGAGCGCGACATTTTGCTGAGGCTGTAGAGCAGCGCTAGCAGCACGCCCATGGGCATGCTCAGCAGGATGAACCGCGGAAGCTGGTGCAGGTAATAGACGCCGATGAGGGCGACTCGCGACGAGCCCTCGATGAAGTCGTTCCGGTTGTCGTAAAAATCGAAGATGGTGAGGATGCCGATGAAGCCGAGGAAGCAGAGCAGGAAGGGCTCTAGGAAGCTTCGGAGGATGTATCGGTCCAGGATTCGCATCAGGGCCGGTGATTCAGTCGCATCGACGCTGCGCGGCAAAGCGAAAACATCGCGCTTTTCACACGGGTGATGCGACTCCATCTTGCGCGCGATGTCAGCGATTGTCGGAATTGATCTCGGAACCACAAACTCGCTCATCGGTGTGATGGAGGCGGGCTTCCCGATTCTGCTCGCCGATGGGAATGGCGGGCGCCTCACGCCATCCGTCGTGCATTTCCCAGCGGAAGGTGCGCCGCTCATCGGGCGCACGGCAGCGCGGATGCCCGCAATCGATCCGGAGAACACGATCTATTCGGCGAAGCGTTTCATCGGTCGTCGCGTGGGCGAAGAAGCAGACGATGTGGCGTACCGCCTCGCGGGCGAACGGGGCGAGCCGGTGCTGATCCGCACGCGCGGCGTGAACCGCGCGCCGGAGGAAATCGCCGCCGAGGTGCTGAAAAAACTGCGGGCCGACGCGGAGCGTGCGCTCGGCGAGCCGGTCACACGCGCGGTGATCACCGTGCCCGCGTATTTCAACGACGCGCAGCGCAACGCGACCAAACGCGCGGGCGAACTTGCCGGGTTCACCGTCGAGCGAATCGTGAACGAGCCGACCGCCGCGGCGCTCGCCTACGGGCTGGACCGGCTGAAGGAACGCTCAAAAATCGCAGTGTTCGATCTCGGCGGCGGGACGTTCGACATCTCGATCCTCGAACTCAGCAACGGCGTCTTCCACGTCCTCTCGACGAATGGCAACACGCGGCTTGGCGGCGACGACATTGATGCCGCGCTCGTCGCACATCTCGCAGAACGTACCGCAGGCCCGGAAGACCACGCGTCCCCGCCTGTCACGGCGAGCGGGCGTCCCGCCTGCAGCACCGGAGCGACAGACGAGACGTCTGTCTGCCATGACACGCGGGGACGCGTGTCTTCCGCACGCCACGACGCGGCGCTGCTCGCCCGGCTGCGCGAAGCCGCGGTCGAGGCGAAACACCGGCTCTCGGACAGCGCGTCCGCGACGGTCGAGCTTCCATTCGCCGCGGGACGCGAGAGCATTTCACTTCCGATCACACGCGCAGAGCTGGAGCGCATCGCCGCGCCCATCGTCGAGCGCACGCGCGCCCACTGCCGGCGCGCGATGGCGGATGCAAAGGTCACGCCCGCGGACCTCGACGAGATCATCCTCGTCGGCGGGCAGACGCGGATGCCGCTTGTGCGCCGGCTTGTCGCGGAAATTTTCGGCAAGCCCGCGAACACCTCGCAGAATCCCGACGAGGCCGTGGCCATCGGCGCAGTCATCCAGGCGGGCATCCTCAGCGGCGCGGTGCAGAATGTCGTGCTGCTCGACATCACCCCGCTCTCGCTCGGCATCGAGACTTTCGGCGGGCTGATGAGCGTCATCATCCCGCGCAACTCCACCATTCCGATCAAGCGCGGCGAGATGTTCACGAACGCCGTGAGCGGCCAGCGCTCGATGCTCGTGCGCGTGCTCCAGGGTGAGCGCGAGATGGCGCGCGACAACTGGGAGCTGGGAAAATTCGACCTCGAATTCGAGCCCGCGCCGAAGAGCCACGCACGCGTCGGCGTGCAGTTCGAGATTGATGCCAACGGCATCCTGCGCGTACTCGCGCGCGACACGAAGACCGGCCGCGAGCACACCGTGGAAATGACGAGCGCCGTGGACGTGAGCGACGAGGCTGTGGAAAAAATGCTGGAGGATTCGCTGGAGCACGCCTTCGAGGACATGAACGACCGCGCCTTCACCGAGGCGAAATTGAAAGCCGGCGAGATGCTACCCGCCGTCCGCATCGCGCTCGATCAAGCCGGCGGGGAACTTTCCGCCGAGGAAAAACAGACCATCGCGGCACGCGTGAGCGAAGTGGAATCCGCCATCGCCGCCGGAGCCGCGCAGCCGCTGAAGAAAGCCGTTGCTGCGCTCGATGAAGCCACGCAACGCCTCGCCGCGATCCTCGTCGAGCGTGCTGTACAGGGCCGGTGAGCAGACCGTGGCCGGCTACTCGGAGTCCGCAGACGACCGAAATTGATTCACGCCGGAATCTCGAAGAGGTGCAGCGGTGAGGAGTTTCCCGGATACTCGCCGTCTGCCGTGAGCCTTCTTCCGTTGCCGCTGCTGTTGGCATTCGTCGAGATCGCCGAGCAGCACGATGTCGTCAGGCAGTGCGACCGTAGCGGTCCTGATCCTTCACAGACAGCTTGGTCGCGTCGAAAATTTCCGAGCGCCTCATAAGTTCGCGCGCAGTGTCGAAGACGTAGCTGCTGACCTCGGTGAAATTCGTGTGGCGCTGCGCGGCGTAACGCTTGTTCAGCATTTCGCGCAGTTCGTTCCGTTCCTCGTCCTCGTCCGCGGCGAGCGCTGCGTGACGCAGCAGATCCTCCGGCGGCTGTCGGCGGCTTGCCGTCGCCGAATGCGAGCGAGCCATATTTCGGCCTGAGGAAACCCGCGTCCTCCGTCTTGAAGCCGCCGCTGTCGGGCTTGATCCACACGTAAGGCGGGAGCTTCGACGAAGTCGGCCCCATGAGCTTCGAGATCGCGGAGCCGAAGTAGGGATACGCCACGCCGCGATTTTTCGAATCGCAGCGCTGGATGCGCGCGACACCAGACGAAGAGGACCTGCTTCTCCTTCTTGCGCATCGTCTCCGCGGCCTGCGCGCTGGCAAGCCCGCCGAGCGCGCCAAATGCGAACGCGCCCGCCGACGCGCCGAGGAATCGGTGGTGGGAGATGGCGTGGTCCCAAGGTTTGCAGAGTGGGTTCATGAGTGGTGGGGAGGATTAAGATTAAGGGAGCCTCTGGGAACTGAAATTTTGCGAATAGGGCTCTACAAACGACGGACAATTGGTAGAAGCAACGATGCCACGTTACAAAGCCAGTCAGCCCG
>Ga0209596_1004027_pt1 | contig 11325 bp, 10 predicted proteins | sample M_130807_MF_Meta_FD_187314 | JGI IMG/M metagenome (GOLD analysis project Ga0209596, IMG submission 187314) | Freshwater microbial communities from Lake Montjoie, Canada to study carbon cycling - M_130807_MF_MetaG (SPAdes) (version 2) | ecosystem: Environmental > Aquatic > Freshwater > Lake...
TGATTTCAATGGGACCAGAGCGTGCAACAGAAGCAATTAGAAAAGCACTATCTATGGGTGCAGATGATGCAATTTTGATTAGTGATATGGCATTAGCAGGATCAGATGCACTTGCTACCTCATTAGTTTTAGCCGAGGTAATTAAAAAAGGTAATTATGATTTAGTGCTTTGTGGAACTGAGAGCACCGATGCCAGAATGAGTGTGGTGCCGGCGATGATTGCGCAGCGCCTAGCCTGGGCACAATTAACATTTGCTGGCAAGGTAAAGGTTGATTTGGCTGCTAGCAGTGTTGAAATTGAAAGAGTAACTGAGTTTGGCAATCAAGTTATGAGTGCAAAGTTTCCGGCAGTGCTTTCGGTAATTGAGAAGATTAATGAGCCAAGGTATCCATCATTTAAGGGAATCATGGCGGCAAAGAAGAAAACAATTACCACTATCTCATTAGCTGATACTGGTGTGGCAGCAAGTTCAGTTGGCTCATCGGCGGCATGGAGTGCAGTTAAAGATGCTCTACCACGACCTGCACGAGGTGCTGGCGTTAAATTTACCGATGATGGTCATGGTGGCGAAAAACTAGTTGAGTTTTTAGTTGAGAAACGGCTGGCATGAGCACCGTTATCTTTTTAGTAGATCATGCTGGTGGCAAGGTTGCCAAGGCAACTGGTGAGCTAGCAACCTTTGCTAAGACAATTGGTGAATCCGTTGCCATAGTTTTTGCCGCAAATCCAGCTGAGATTGTTAGCCAGTTAAATACTTTTCCAGTAGATAAGGTAATAACTGCAACTGGTGATTGGGATAAGAATGGAGCTGCTGCAATTGCAGATGGGCTTTCTCAAATAATTGCTGCTAAAAAACCAAATGCGCTCTTAATTACCTCATCTGCTAATGGTAAGGAGATTGCTGGTCGAGTTGCAGTTATAACAAACTCCGGCATTATTACCGATGCAATCGGTGTTGATAAAGAGTTAATCACCACCCAATCAGTCTTTGGTGGTTCAACCACAGTGCACTCGGTAGTTACCACCGGCACACCAATTATTACCTTACGGGCAAACTCAATTGAGCCGGTTGCTACAACATCAACACCGCCAGTTGAAGAGTTTGCGGTAACACTTTCAGAGGCTGCAAAGCTTGCAACAATTACTAGCGCAACGCCAGTTGTTAAAGGCGGTCGTCCTGATTTAACTGAGGCAGCAATTGTGGTCTCAGGTGGCCGAGGAACTAATGGAGATTTCAAACCAGTTGAAGAGTTAGCAGATGCATTAGGGGCAGCAGTTGGGGCATCTCGGGCAGCAACTGATGCTGGTTGGTATCCACACTCACACCAAGTTGGCCAAACTGGTAAAACTGTTTCACCACAACTTTATGTTGCTGCTGGAATCTCTGGTGCTATTCAACATCGTGCTGGCATGCAGACAAGCAAGATGATTGTGGCAATTAATAAAGATCCAGAGGCGCCGATCCTAGAGCTTGCTGATTTTGCAGTAGTGGGCGATCTTTTTAATGTGCTACCGCAGGCTACCGCGCAGATTATTGCTCGTAAGGGGTAGTAAGTCAGTATCAGGGTCAACCTTTAGACTTAGCAAATGCTTGCTTACTTTGATCACGCCGCTACCACCCCAATGGTGGAGCCTGCGATCACCGCACTTAATAATCAATTAAAAAAGTTAGGCAATGCCTCATCTTTGCACTCAGCTGGTAGATCGGTTAGAAAAGATTTAGAGCAAGCTCGAGAAGAGATTGCAGTAGCAATTGATTGCGCACCAAGTGAGGTTATCTTTACCGCATCTGGAACTGAGGCGAATAATCTGGCAATTAAAGGCTTATTTTGGAAGGGTGCTAAAGATAATAAGAAAGTAATTATTACCTCAACTTTTGAACACCATGCAGTAATGGATCCAGTTGGTTGGTTGGCCGAGCATGAGGGCGCCCAAGTTGTTGCCATAAATGTTGACCGAAAAGGTTTTATTGACCTTACCGAGTTAACAGAGGCGGTTGAAAAACATAAAAATAATATTGCGCTCATCTCAATTATGCATTCAAATAATGAGGTTGGTAGTGTGCAAGATATTGCGCAGATAGTAAAGATTGCTGGTAATACTCCAGTTCACACTGATTGTGTGCAAAGCTTTGGCAAGGTTGATCTTTCATTTAAAAATCTTGGGGTAACTGCAGCAACAATTAGCGCACACAAGGTTGGTGGTCCACTGGGAGTAGCAGCTTTAATATTAAAGCGAGGCTTAGATATTGAACCAATCTTGCATGGTGGCGGACAAGAGCGTGATATCAGAAGTGGCACATTTAACGCACCAGGTATTGTCGCCTTCGCTGCTGCAGCAACTGATGCAGTTGCCAATAAAAAAGAGCGGGATATAAAGATTAGGCAGTTAAAAGAAGAGTTAATTAATACAATTAAGAAAAATGTCTCAGATATTTGGGTAAATGGCGATCAAGAGAAATCTCTTCCGGGAATTGTTTCAATTACCTTTCCAAAGACTGACTCAGAAGGCTTACTTTTACTTTTAGATGCAGAGGGCATTGCCTGCTCAACTGGCTCTGCCTGTAGTGCGGGTGTGCAGCGACCAAGCCATGTACTACTTGCGATGGGATTAACCGAGGATGAGACCACCTCTACTTTAAGATTTTCTCTAAGTTACACAAACACGGTAAATGAGATTGCAAAGCTTGGCGCAGTAATCTCAACTGTTGTTGCCAAATCACGTAATGCGATGGTGAAGTAAGTGAAAAAATTAAAGGTAATTGCCGCAATGAGTGGCGGAGTTGATTCAGCAGTTGCTGCCGCCCGGGCAGTTGATGCTGGATATGAAGTGGTTGGGGTTCACCTTGCCCTATCTAGTAATCCACAAAAGTATCGCTCAGGTGCCCGTGGTTGTTGCACGATCGAGGACTCACATGATGCTCGTCGTGCTGCTGATGTAATTGGAATTCCTTTTTATATCTGGGATATGGCAGAGGAGTTTCACAAAGGAGTAGTAGAGAACTTTTTATCTGAGTATCAAGCAGGGCGAACTCCTAATCCATGTCTTAGATGTAATGAGAAGATTAAATTTGAGGCGGTCTTAGATCGAGCAAAGGGGTTAGGTTTTGATGGCGTAGTAACCGGACATTATGCAATTACAAAAGATTCACCTGCTGGTAAAACATTACATCGAGCAGCAGATCCAGAGAAGGATCAATCATATGTACTTGCAGTTCTTAGAACAGATCAGATAGCCGGTGCGATATTTCCATTAGGGGATACAGTTAAAACAGATACCCGCAAAGAGGCTAAAGAGCGTGGATTATTTGTGGCAAACAAACCAGATTCACATGATATTTGTTTTGTGCCATCAGGAGATAACGCCGGATGGTTGCGTGAGCGATTGGGCTCTGAGAGTGGCGATATTGTTGATGGCGACGGTAAAAAACTTGGCGAGCATAAAGGTGCTTATACCTACACAATTGGTCAACGGCGCGGACTTAACTTAACTGTCCCAGATAAAACTGGTGAGCCAAGGTATGTATTAAAGATTGAGCCAAAGAGCAACACCGTTGTTGTTGGAACCCATGAGGAGTTAGCAATTAACTCAATTCTTGCCGCTCCGCCTACATGGTGTGGTAGCGCACCTGAAATTAATAAAGAGCTTCGTGGTTTTGCTCAGGTGCGCGCCCATGGCGCACCACTTGCTACTTCCTACAAATTTGATGGCACAAACTTAATTGCTAATTTGGATCAGCCAGTATTTGGCCTTGCAACTGGACAAGCTTTAGTTATTTATGATGGTGATCGGGTAGTTGGCTCTGCCACCATTAACGAAACTATTTAGTATGAGCGCAGCGATCAGGCATCAGATCCAAGAGCTATCTGAAGTAATTAAAGATCACCAATTTAAATACTATGTATTAGATGATCCAGCAATTACCGATAGCGATTTTGATAAGTTGTGGCAGCAGTTAATTGCACTAGAGAGTAAGTATCCACAATATAAATTAGAGAGCTCACCAACCCTAGAAGTTGGCGGCGGCTTTGCCACCGCATTTACCCAACATGATCATATTGAAAAGATGATGAGCTTAGATAATGTCTTTGATAATGATGAGTTAGATACCTGGTTTGATCGAATTGAAAAAGCGGGGGTGAAAAATACTTGGTTGTGTGAGGTTAAGGTAGATGGCTTAGCAATTAACTTACTCTATGAAAATGGCAGATTAACCAGAGCATTAACTAGAGGCAATGGCACAACTGGTGAGGATGTCACTTTAAATATTAAAACAATTAAATCTGTTCCTACCGAATTAGCTGGTAAGAATTTGCCAGCAACGCTTGAGGTGCGAGGTGAGGTCTTCTTTCCACTACAAGCATTTAATGAGTTAAATGATTCACTTGAAGAGGCTGGTAAGCAGCGGTTTGCAAACCCAAGAAATGCTGCAGCTGGTTCTTTGCGCCAAAAGGATCCAAAGATCACAGCGAGCCGACCATTAGATGTTGTAGTTCATGGCATTGGGGCGGCAACTGGAGTTAAATTTGATAAACAATCATGCGCTTATGAATTACTTAAAGGCTGGGGTCTGCCAACTAGTAGTAAATATAAAGTAGTAACAAATCGCAAAGAGGTATTAGCTTTTATCGATCAGTATGAGAAAAATCGCCACAATGTTGAGCATGAGATAGATGGGGTAGTAATTAAGGTAAATGAGATTGAGGCGCAAAATTCTTTAGGTTTCACCTCCCGTGCTCCTAAGTGGGCGATCGCTTATAAGTATCCACCTGAGGAGGTAGTAACAAAGTTATTAGATATTAAGGTGAGTGTGGGCAGAACTGGCCGGGTAACACCATTTGCCTATATGCAACCGGTAAAGGTTGCAGGTTCAACCGTTACCAATGCCACCTTGCACAATGCGCAAGAGATAGTCCGTAAAGGAATATTAATTGGTGACACAGTATTGATTAGAAAAGCAGGTGATGTAATACCTGAGGTGTTAGCGCCAATAATTGAAAAGCGAGATGGCAGTGAGCGAGCATTTGTTATGCCAACAAAGTGTCCAGATTGTGGCAGCAAATTACGGGCAATTAGTGAGGGTGATGTTGATATTAGATGCCCTAATGCGCAAAGCTGCCCAGCCCAAGTTGTCGAGCGTCTTTTCTATATTGGCTCCCGCTCTGCCTTAGATATTGATGTTTTAGGTTATGAGGCAGCTGCAGCTTTGTTGGCAGATAAGTTAGTAACAGATGAGGGTGATTTATTTGGCTTAACTCTAAAGGATTTAAATAGATCACCATTTTTCACAAAAAAAGATGGTACACAAAGTGTTATTGCAGATCGATTTGTGGCAGGGCTTGAGTTGGCAAAGTCTCGACCACTTTGGCGAGTATTAGTTGCACTCTCAGTTAGACATGTTGGCCCAACAAGTGCCAAGGCGCTAGCAAATGAGTTTGGCTCTATTGCAAATATTCAAAAGGCAAGTATTGAACAATTAGCAAATGTGGATGGTGTGGGAGGAGTAATTGCTGAGGCAATTATTGAGTGGTTTAGTATCGATTGGCATAAGCAAATTATTAAGAAGTGGGAAAAGGCTGGGGTCGCATTAGTAGATGCACCTAAAGAAAAGTTAAAACAGAGCCTTAAAGGTTTAACAATTGTGGTTACTGGATCGCTAGTTGATTTCTCAAGAGATAGTGCAACTGAGGCGATTACTAGCCGGGGCGGTAAAGCCTCCTCATCAATCTCTGCTAAAACCGATTACTTAGTAGCAGGAGATGCGGCTGGCTCTAAGTTAACAAAGGCAACCGAGTTAGGAGTCACTATCTTGGATGAGGCCGGATTTAAAGTATTACTTGAGAAGGGGATAAACTAACCTTATGAATTTACTTGAAGAGTCAACAAGAGAGTTGCCTATGGCACCAGTCTTCTTCGGTATTACAGCATTTGGGATTCTTTCACTGCTGCTTTATTTAACCCTTCGAATTGACCGGGATTAATTATTCAATCAGCAAGTAAAGAGATTGCCATCATAGGTGGCACATTTGATCCAATCCACTTAGGTCATCTGCATCTAATCAAAGAGATCGCAAATAAATTTGAAAAGGTGTTAGTAATTCCAACTGGAAACCCCTGGCTTAAAGATTATCAACCGGTTGCAAGTGCGCAGCAGAGATTTCAAATGACAGATTTAGCAATTACTGCGATGGGATTAAGCCCTAAAGTTGAGGTGCTACCAGTTGAAACAAAGAGAGCCGGTAATAGTTACACAATTGACACCATTGCCGAGCTTAAAAAGATATATCCAGATGCAAACTTCACATTAGTTTTAGGATCAGATGCTGCAAATAATTTTGATAAATGGCATAGATCAGAGGAGCTACTTAAGCAGGTAAAGTTATTAGTGGTAAGCCGGCCTGGTAGTAGGGCAACTGATTATGATGAGATTAATATTAAAGCGCTAAATATTTCATCAACTAAGGTTAGGCAATCAATTTCAATGCGGGAGAGTGTGATTGAACTACTCCCAGCAAAGGTAGTTACCTTTATTAGAGAGTTTGGTTTATATGGCTCTCGCTAATCGCACGATTGAGTTAACTAAAATTGCAGCGTTAGCGCTAGCAGATAAGTTAGGCAGTGAAATTGTGGCAATTGATCTCTCAGAACAATTAGTTTTAAACCAAGTCTTCCTACTTGTCACCGGTAATAATGAGCCTCAACTACAAGCATTATCAGATGAGGTGCAGAAAAAACTTGCCGAGGTTGGTGAGAAGCCAATTCGTAAAGAGGGAAGTGGTGGCTGGGTTTTACTTGATTACTCAGATTTGGTAGTGCATATTCAAAGTGCTGAGCTGCGCAATTACTACATGTTAGATCGCCTATGGAATGATTGCCCAACCATTAATTTAGAGATTGCAAAGGTGAATAGGTAATGAGTGAGTTAAACTCTCCAATAAGAGTTGTGCTCTGGCGCCATGGCCAGACTGATTGGAATGTAGAGAATCGCTTCCAAGGCCACTCAGATATTCCATTAAATAAAGTAGGGGAGTATCAGGTAACTGCCGCAGCAAAAGTATTAGCTGGGCTTAATCCGGATCGAATAATCTCAAGTGATTTAATTAGAGCACAATCCACAGCCGCGGCACTATCTAAGATTACAAACCTTAAGGTTGAAATAAATGCTGGCTTGCGCGAGACAGATGGTGGATTGTGGGAGGGAAAGCTTGCATCAGAAAATCGGGCATCTCACGGTGAGTTATTTGCTAATTGGTATGAGGGTGGGGATGAAGCAGCAGGTGTAACTGGTGAGCGACGCAGTGATGTAGCAAAGCGAGCGGTTGCAGTTATTGAGAAGGAGACTGCTAATTTCGCAGGCACAATAGTTTTTGTAACACATGGCGGAACAGTTCGAAGTGTTTTAGGCTCTATTCTTAAATTACCAATTCCACAATGGGGCGTAATTGGTGGGTTATCAAATGCATGTTGGTCAATATTGGAATTAACAAAACATCACACCGGAAGTAAGTGGTATTTGGCAGAACACAACGCTGGTTCATTACCTGAGCCTGTCTTTGGAGATGATGCGGTAAATTAAAAAACCCGCCCACTATTTCTAGTGAACGGGCTTTTTGTTTAATTGATTATCCGTGAATTGTTGCTACCGCCTTGATTGCCTCTGGCTTATTTTTGTTTAGATAAGCAAGTGCGACAAATCCAAGAAGTATCCAAACTCCCATTGCATATGCACCAAGAGTCAGTGGTGAAGAAAGTGCCACAATAAACTTCAATCCCGGGACTCCAGTAATTCCAGCTGCATTAAAGAAGCCAGGAACTAAGAATAGGAATCCAATAATTGGAACCAAGATGTGAAGTAATGGGTGACGCTCGTCTTTGCGATGCTTTGCGAAGTACCCAACGCAGGCAAGGTTTGCAATCATATAAACCGGAACAATTGCTACTACTAGTCCAGTAGCGACAATTCCAAATGCAGTCTGTGGTGTGTATTTAGAACCAAGCCCAAGAGCAAGGACTAAGCCCACAATTAGTTGCAGTAAAACAGCATTACGTGGAGATTTATATTTTGGATCAAGTTCAGCCAATTTACCTGGGAAAACACCAGCGCGGCCAAAAGCATATGCAGTTCTGGTGAACACGTTAGCACCACCATTTGCATTTGCAATTGTTGAGTTAATAATCGCAAATAGGACTAGTAACCAGAATATGGTTCCAACACCCTTTGCTAACCCATCCCAAGGCACGCCATTGTTATAACCAGCGAAATCTTTGAACTTATCTGGTCCAAATGTAATCGCAGCAGCATATGTAGTTAGTGCATAAAGTGCACCAATTGAAACTGTTGCAATCATCACTGCTTTAGGAATATTTTTCTTTGGATTCTCTGTCTCTTCAGCAAGTGGGGCTGCTGCTTCAAAGCCAGCGAATGCTAGAAGACAGAAAACAGATCCGGCAATAACACCTGACCAACCAGTGAAACCTTCAGCATTTGCATACTTTGTTGTAAATACTGCTAGGTCATTATTTCCGCCAGCTTTAACAATTAAGTAAAGCCCGAATAACACGAATACAGTGATTTCAATAGCACCAAGGATTACACCAGTTTTAGCTGAGGTACGAACTCCACGGTAAACCAAGAAACCAACCAGCAAAGTGCCAAGGGTGGTAAAGATCCACCAATTACCGGTCGAGAATGAAGAATTCTCAGAGTTCCACTCACCAGCAACTGTGTAACCAAGTTGCAACATAACAAGTGGCACGATCAAGATTTCAACTGCGGCATATGCCCAGCCGACTAAGAATCCAACCCAAGGGCGTAGTCCTACTGCGCTATAAGTTGCAACAGAGCCCGCTGATGGGATGTGAGCAGCAAGTTGACCGATGCTGGATGCGGTAAAGAAAATTCCAATAAATGCAAAGACAACTGCAAGTGGAAGTGCGCCACCTGCTAGTGGGGAACCAAAGGGAATCGATGCTGCAATTGCAGCAGCTGGTGCCATACAACAGATTGATTGGAAAGCTACTTCGCGTAGTCCAACCGCATTACGTTCTAGTTGTGCCAAGGCTCAACCTCTTTCTTAGTGTTTCAGGCCTATGCCTGAAAGCATTAGAAGAAGTCTTACAGATTTTCTCAGTTACTCCTGAGTATTTCTATATTTGTTTGCTAGATTCTAAAAGGTTTAGGCGCACGGGAGATCTTAGGAACCCGCATTTTTGCAATCACACTGCCTGGCGAGGGATGACAGTATTGGGCGATTCCAAGATCACCGGCAACTGATAAAAATATAAATGCATCCTCCATCGTAAAGCCCCACTCATCAACTAATAACTTAGCTGCTTCCTCTACTGCATTTTTTAATGCACCATCAATACTGTCAGCGGTTGTGCCATGAGTTATCCAAGAATCTTTAGTTTCAGTAACTGGCCAACCAGCAGCTTTTCCTTTTATTAAATCAACTTTAATAATTCCAGTGCCACCAATTTCAACACCAGTACCTGAGATCTCACCATCACCCATTGATGCATGCATATCACCAATTGCTAACTGACCACCTGGTTGGAATACCGGTAAATGAATAGTTGCGCCAATGCCATTTTGATTATCATCCATATTTCCACCATGACGATCAGCAGCAAAGGTTGAAATCTCACCACTGGCAGGAGCTACACCAATTACTCCAAACATTGGGCGCTTAGGAAATGTCACACCATTAGACACCATTGTTATGGTGTCACCTTCTACTTTAAAAATTCTAGTAGTTGGTGATTTTGCCTTATCAATTAATTGACCCCACTCTGGAATTACCATACCCGCACCTTGTGGTCCTGGCTTGATATCAATCAAAGTTACGGAAATTGAATCACCAGGAAGTGCACCTTTAACTGCAATTGGACCGGTAGCACTATTAATTCTTGTTAAATCTAATTTCTCTACTGTGTCACTCTCGCTTTGTACCTGACCGGTAAAGCAATCCCAGGTTTCTATTTCAATTACAGTGCCTGGATCAACTGTTACAACTGGTTGCATGTCGGCTTTAAATGCCCAAACATGTTGGTCTTTACTGATTTTTACAGTTGGTGTGCTCATATCGAAAACCTACCATCTAAATTGAGGGCGTGGAAGGTCACTTGATAACGCATAAATTATTAGAAAGACCAATTAATTAGATAGGGTCAGCACCTGTAAACAAGCGGGGCTGTAGCGCAGCTGGTAGCGCACTTGCATGGCATGCAAGGGGTCAGGGGTTCAACTCCCCTCAGCTCCACAAGATTTATCTATCTGGATTTATCATTTATCTTTAAGACAAAAGGAGCGGTGATGGCAAGTAAAGCAATCGCCATACTTAGCTGGTTTTGCTATGCATGAGGCTTATGACTTTAAAGCGGTGCAGGATAAGTGGCTGCCAATTTGGGACAAGTTAGCGCCATTTAAATCTGGTAAAGATAATGATGCACGTCCTAAAAAATATGTTTTAGATATGTTTCCTTATCCATCAGGGGACTTACACATGGGACATGCTGAGGCTTATGCATTAGGTGATGTGATTGCAAGGTATTGGATTCAAAAAGGTTTTAATGTAATGCATCCAATTGGTTGGGATGCTTTTGGTTTACCTGCTGAGAACGCAGCGATAAAACGAGATGCCGATCCAAGAGCTTGGACCTATGAAAATATTGATGTGCAAAAAGCTTCCATGCGCAGATATGCATGTTCATTTGATTGGGATCGAGTTCTTCACACCTGTGATCCTGAGTATTACAAATGGAATCAATGGTTATTTCTTAAGATGTTTGAAAAAGGTTTGGCATACCGCAAAGACTCTGCAGTTAACTGGTGCCCAGATTGCCAAACAGTATTAGCAAATGAGCAGGTTGTGGCAGGTCTTTGTGAGAGGTGTGATAGCGCAGTAACAAAGAAGAAGTTAAATCAATGGTATTTAAAGATTACCGATTACGCCGATCGCCTACTTGATGACATGGATCAACTAGAGGGTGCATGGCCTGAAAAAGTACTACTGATGCAACGCAACTGGATTGGCAGATCAACTGGCGCACAGGTTGATTTTGCAGTGGAGGATTTTGATCAAAAGATTACGGTTTATACAACTCGTCCTGACACTTTATATGGCGCAACCTTTATGGTGGTAGCAGCAGATTCTGAGCTGGCAGCAAAGTTAGTTGCAGGTAATGCTGTTGAGAATGAGTTTAAAAAGTATTTAGACTCTGTAAAAGCAGACTCTGATATTGATCGATTAGCAACTGATCGAGTTAAAACTGGTGTTTTCTTAAACCGCTATGCAATTAATCCAGTAAATAACGAGAAGATT
>Ga0209596_1004028_pt1 | contig 11324 bp, 12 predicted proteins | sample M_130807_MF_Meta_FD_187314 | JGI IMG/M metagenome (GOLD analysis project Ga0209596, IMG submission 187314) | Freshwater microbial communities from Lake Montjoie, Canada to study carbon cycling - M_130807_MF_MetaG (SPAdes) (version 2) | ecosystem: Environmental > Aquatic > Freshwater > Lake...
ACATTACTATTTATATATGTGATTGCAGCCATTGTATTTTGGGGTTATAGTTTGCAAAAACAGAGTAGAGTAGTTTATGGTTTAGAATCAAAAAATCTTGAATTACAACAGAAAATTACAAAGAGTAGTACCTATCTTCTTGATTTACAAAAAATAGAAGATAAAAAAAACAGACGTACTCATCAATATTGGGGCGAAGGTTCTACGTTCTTGTTGATCATTTTATTGACAGCTGCAATTGTATATTATGCGTATTATCGTCAGCGACAATTGAGTAAGCTGCAGCAGAATTTCATGCTCAGTATTACCCATGAACTGAAAACACCTATTGCTGGTATCAAGTTGAATATGCAAACCTTAGAAAAAAGAAAATTAGATGAAACCTTGCAACTAAAACTTGTAAAATCATCCGTTCAAGAAACCAATCGCTTGAATGATTTATGTGAAAATATTTTGGTTGCTACACAACTTGAAAATAAAAAGAAAGCCATTTATACCGAAATGGTAAATATGAATGAACTTTTGCTTTTACAAATTAATGAAATGAAAAGCCGATATCCTCAGCGAAAATTTGTAGAAACAATTGACAAAGAAATTTTATCCATTAGAGGCGATTCTACTCTGTGGCAATTAGTCATTAGTAATCTATTAGAAAATGCAAGAAAGTATTCACAAGCAAACGATTGCATTGAAATTTGTTTGCAAAAAATAAATTCTACTTTTCATTTACAAGTCAAAGACCAAGGTATTGGCATTTCGGATGAAGAAAAGAAACACATCTTTGAAAAATTTTACCGTATCGGAAATGAAAACACGAGAACTTCCAAAGGCACAGGATTAGGACTTTACATTGTCAAAAAAATAATTTCCCTTTACAAATATGACATAACGGTGAAAAATAATTCGCCACAAGGTTCTATTTTTGAAGTCGTATTTAACGCTTGATGATGACACATATACAAAAAGAAAAAGGAATTATTTTACTCGTTGAAGACGAAGAAAATTTAAGAGAAGCATTGAAGCTGAATCTTGAATTAGAAGGTTATGAAGTGCGAGCAGAAGTAAATGGAAAACTAGCTATCAAAGCCTTTAAGGAAGAATATTTTGATTGCATCATTTTAGACATTATGCTACCGGAAATGGATGGTATTATGGTTTGCGAAACAATCCGTTTACAAAATGATAAGGTTCCAATACTTTTTTTATCCGCAAAAAATGGAGGTGCCGATCGTGTATTAGGTCTTAAAAAAGGTGGTGATGATTATTTGACCAAACCTTTTAATTTGGAAGAGCTATTACTACGTGTTGAAAAATTAATTGAAAAAAATAAACTAAACAATCGCGGTAGTATTGATAAAATTCAATTTTATGAATTTGGTAATTGCAAAATAGATTTTCATGGATTAGAATGTGTAGATATTCGCGGAGAAAAACATCCATTGACAAAAAAAGAAGTTCAGTTTTTAAAGCTGCTCATCGATAATAAAAATGAAGTAATTACGCGTGAACATATTTTAAAAACAGTTTGGGGTTATAATGTTTTTCCTACCACGCGTACCATTGATAATTTTATTATGGTTTATCGAAAATACTTTGAAGAGAATCCTCGAAAACCAAAACATTTTTTAAGTTCAAGAGGCGTTGGATATAAGTTTCTAGACTAATGAGATTCAATAATAACCATTGGTTTTCCATTCTTTTTTATTCAGCAACAAACACAAAAAGAAAATAAAAAAAACAATACCAGCTTGTATTTCGAGCATATCATCCGTCAAAATATTTACAAAAATTAAAAGTGACATCCAATATGCTTCTTTCATTCCTTTTTGTAAAGCTTCAGTAAAACTAAAACCAATAAAAGATAAAAGGAACAGAACTCCCAATAATCCTAAATCTATCCAAATATGCAACAACTGATTGTGTGTATGCATATTATACTCGATTAAACTGGCATAATCCCCTCGTTTAAATTCTTGCATCAATAATCCATTCGCTTCACCTGTACCATATCCAATCAACCAATTGGGTTTTATTATTTTCCATTCTAATTGCCATGCTGCAATTCTCGAACCAGTGGAATTACTAAACGAAATAGTATGATCAACGGAGCTCAAATTATTCCATGTATCCAACATGCGATTGTGTATTGAAGGCACAATATAAAACACCGCCAATGTGCCAAATAATAGCATGACAAAAAGCAGTATTCTAAGTAAAATATTTTTTAATATCCCTGACCAATGCCATAATAAATAAAGAATAAATAAAAATAGAAAAATTAATGCTGTCTTGGAAGCAAGCACGATGATAGCGAATGAAAAAAGGCAGATGAACAAAAGATAAATTTGTTTCATCCCTTGTTCCAATTGTTTATGATGTAATAATTCCAATGCACAGAAAACGATTGCAAAAGCAAAATAATTTGAATAATAACCAGGATGCATAATCCCTTCAGATATTTTCATTCTATTGAATACAAGATTCCATCCAAGATGATAATTAAAATAAGTGGAATAAATAATACAATACAATAACGAAATTGTACAAGAGATACAAAAAAATAAAAATAGCTTCCTTAACTTGTCTCTATTTAAATAATTTTCTGTTGAAAACAATAATGGATAAATAAATAGGCTTAGTTTGACTTGTGTGCTTTGCCATCCAGTCACTTTATCATTGCTCCAAAATAGGGCAAGTGCTTGCAATAAAAAAAATGCCCACATACATATCGTAGTTGGTGTAAATTGAAATGATCTAATTTTTGCAAACCAATTTCTATCTATAAACCAATGCGCGATTAGTAATAATAAGCCAATTGAATTAATTCGTTCACTCCATGGAAAGGAAATTGCAGTCAACACAACAATTAAGTACCAGATGGAAGACCTATCTATTTTATTACTAAAAGCCATAGAAAGGCGAAGTTAGAAAAGCGAATTGTATCTTCGTAGAAATGTTATTACAAATACATCCGAAAAACCCTGATGAGCGAAAAATTAAATTGCTCGTAGAATGTCTTTTAAAGGGAGGGCTTATCATTTATCCTACCGATACAGTGTATGGAATTGGCTGTGATATTGAACACCCTGAAGCAATTCAACGTATTTGTGCTATTAAAAAAATTCCTGTCGAAAAAGCACAGCTTTCTTTTTTATGTTCCGATTTAAGTCACTTAAGCGAGTATACAAAAGCAATAGATACTCCTTTGTATCGTTTTTTAAAACAATATTTACCAGGACCATTTACATTTATTCTGGAGGCAAGTAAAAAAACGCCTAAACTTTTAAAAACAAAAAGAGAAACGGTTGGGATAAGAGTTCCTGATAATAAAATTTGTCATGCTATTCTGCAGGGTTTAGGGAAACCAATATTAAATGCTTCTCTACCCATGGATGAAGAAGATGAAATGTATACAGATCCAGAAATAATTTTTGAAGCATTCAAAAACAAAGTGGATTATATCATTGATGGCGGATTTGGTGGCACCGAAACTTCCACCATTGTAGATTGTACACAATCGCCTCCTGAAATAATTCGACAAGGTGCTGGAATATTGATGTAAGTTCAATCACATAAAACAGATTTAAAGAGTTTATTTTTATATGTGAAATATTGAATTCAATAATTCCTGAAACATTATTACATTATTAATAGTTTTTTTCCTTAATTTGTTCCCAAATAGAAATTCATGAACAAGTTTTTTTTTGTTATAATTCTGGTTTTGGGTATTAGTAGTCAAATTTTGGCGCAGGATTATAAAATTGCAGGTTGGGATTATAATTGGGATCAGAAGGCACACGAAAGAGGACAAATCCATTTTTCTTATGGTTATGGTCAACCGCGATTGGATAAAAAATTATTTGATTACCATAAAAATGAAGACAACTTTAGAGTAGTTGGCATTGGCGCATTTTATTGGAAAACGGAATATGGACTTAGCCGAAAATTAAGCGTTCTACTATCTACAAGTTATATTTTATACAAGTCTGATTGGAAACGTATGCGCCCTGATCCATTATATGGTATTGATTTACCTTTTAAATATGGTTCGACTTTAACAGATATATCCGCCAATTTGCGATTTAATTATCACTTGTTTGTGAACAAGGAATTTGATGTCTATTTAGGTGGCGGCGCTGGTTACAACTATTTTGTACATAAAGATTTTACGGATTATTCTCCTGATGATAGTTTATTTAATGCGCAATTTAAAGATCCACATGCTGTATCATTTGAGATGAGTTTTGGTATTCGTTACTTTTTTCTTACAAGAACTGCCATCTATCTGGAGGCTGGTTATGGTAAGTCTCTTGCACAAGCTGGATTCGTCTTTAAATTCAGACACAGAAAAAGAGGATAGTTTTATTATATTTGCAATCTAAAAATAATTTATGCATTCTATTATACTTTCAATATACACTGTAGGCTCTATGATTGGCTATTATGGCTGTATAGTTTACATGGCTATTATGTTTATAGCATTAATTTATGTCATGAGAAAATATTTGAAAGATTAAGGATTGGTACAGTTTTTTATTTGTAATACATCCATCTTCTCAAATATAAATAGTTCTACATGAACGAGTCCATTGCTGCTTTGAGACAAGAATATACTTTAGCTACTTTACGAAGTAGCGATGTATGTCTAGATCCCATGCAACAATTTAAAAAGTGGTTTGCTGAAGCACAACAATCGGATATTGAAGATGTAAACGCAATGACACTATCCACTGTGGATGCCAATCAAAAACCACATGCACGTATTGTATTACTCAAAGGAGTTGAGGAAACACAATTTGTTTTTTTTACCAACTACCATAGCGAAAAAGGAAAAAATATTGCCTCGAACCCACATGTAAGTCTTGTCTTTTATTGGAAAGAATTACAACGCCAAATTCGCATTGAAGGTTTAGCTGCAAAGATTTCAGAACAAGCGTCGACAGATTATTTTATTACTAGACCAATTAATAGTCAATTGGGTGCATGGGCTTCTTTTCAAAGTGAACCGCTAGCAAAGCGAGAAGATTTAGAAACTCGTTTTACTTCATTAGAATTAAAATATCAACAGCAAGCTATTCCGAAACCACCTCATTGGGGAGGTTACGCTGTATCACCTACCTGTATTGAGTTTTGGCAAGGAAGAATAAGTAGATTACATGATAGAATTCAATATAAATTGGATGAAAATTCTGCTTGGAAAATACTTAGATTAAACCCATAAAGATTAGGTGTTTAATTTTTCTTTTCGATTTAAAACCCAGACAGCTACAATACCCAATGTGCCGCCTACAATCGTATTCCATACCAGTTTTTCATCAACAATTAGCCACGAAAAAAATGCGGCTGCAAATGGTACAATATAAATAAAACTACTGGTTCGTGCTGCGCCCAATTTAGAAGTGGCGAAAAAATAAAAAGTAGTTGCCATACCCGTATTAATCACAGCGTTAAAAATCAGATTCACCCAAAATCGATGATCTGCTTGTTGATACAGTTTGAATAACTCTGGAAAATTAGCAAATCCACTTAAAAATAAACTACATACTAAATACATCCAAAGACTAAATGCCATTGGTGAGCCATATTCTTGAGAACGTGCTGTAATCCTACTTAAGAAAGTCCATGTAATACAAGAAAGTAAAAAATAAATATTTCCTGATTGAAGTATCTTATCATAGTTAGTCCAAATATTTAATAAAAAAGAACTTGCTATAATGCCTAGCAATAAGCCTATCGTTTCTGTTTGCGTAGGTTTTCTTTTAGCTAAAATAATCGAAACTATATAAGTAAAAATTGGCGTCATTGTGGTTACCAAAACACCTCCAGCACCTGGCATTCCGTGTTGGATACCTGTAAAAAAGAATAAACTATACAAGGTCATGAGTATGGAAGCAACTATCAAATACAGAATTCCCTTTTGATTTATCTTCAATGGGATTTTTAAGATAGAAAGTAATACCAACGAACTAAGAAAGGTGCATCCAAAACGGGAAAGTGCTATATGTAATGGACTTGCGTAGGCTGTTAATATTTTACCACTCGGCCAACTCAATCCCCAGATAAGCATGCTAGCAACTATTCCAGGGTAAAGAAGTTTAGATTTTTCTATTTTCATATACCCTACAAATGTAGATGAATCAAAACTTGCATCATAAAAAAAATCGAACGTAAATAAGTCACGTTCGATTTTTTACAATTTTAATTTTCAATTAGAATGGTAAATCATCTGTAATCCCTGTTGAAGGCATTACAATATTTTGTGCATTAGGGTTTGGTGTTGTAGCATGTGATGGAGCTGCATAATTAGTTTGTGGAGCAGATGCTGCTTCATTGCTTGATTTTTCAATGCGCCATGCTTCTAGCGAATTAAAATATTTAATTCCTTGCTCCGGACTTTGCCATTCACGACCTCTAAGATTAAATGAAACTTTTAATTCTTCACCAATTTGATAATTGTCCAATAAAGCGCATTTATCTTGGGTAAGTTGGAAACTGATGAATTGAGGGTATTGTGTTGTTGTATCTGTAGTGAGTACGAATTCTCGTTTTGAAAATTTTTCACTTACTACTTGTGTGTTTTGTTTTACTTTCAGCGTACCTGAAACTTCGAATGATGCCATGTTTTATAATAATTTAATGCACGAAGTTATATTTTTTTTATATTTTTCAGAACAATTTTCGAGATGAAACTTATCCACTATTTTTTTATTGTCTTCTATCTGTTTGTTGTCGGATGTGCACCACGCTTTATTCCTAGCAAACATACAGAAACAGTATTGGTCATCAAATCTAGCGAAACGGATACTATATCATCAATTGATAAATATTTAAAACCTTTTCGTGATAGCATAAACGGGATCATGAATATACCAATAGGAGAAGCACAAGCCGATTTGCGCAAAGAAAGGCCTAGTGGTAGTTTAGGAAATATGGTAGCCGATGCACTGTTGAAAAGAGCCCAAAGTCAATACCCGAGTACCGTTGGTGCCATTTGTAATTATGGTGGCATCAGAATAAATCAAATACCCAAAGGAAAAATCTCTAAAGGAAAAATATTTGAATTATTGCCATTTGAAAATGAGTTGATTATTCTGGAAGTGAAAGGAAATATTTTGAATGAATGGATGCAACATATTGCAAAAGATGGAGGTTGGCCAATTGCATTTTCTTCCAAAGTTGTTATTGAAAGTAGTAAAAATCAATCTGGTTTACTAGATTCAGTGAATGAAGAAGATGGTGGATCTAGCATAAAAACGCGAATAGAAAGTAAACAATATTTTAATGAGCAAGACACTTATTACATAGCAACCAATGATTATGTAGCAAATGGTGGTGATAATTGTAATTTTTTAAAACCATGCAAACAAATAAAAACTGGTTTGATCATAAGAGATGTCGTTTTAGGGTATATTCAAACAAAAAAAATAATTACACCAGATAATACTATCCGATTAGCAATCATTCATTAATACGCAGAACATGAATCGCAGAAAATTTATTCAGAAAACGTCCATAGCAACCAGTCTATTGCTTGCCAGTCAATTTCCATATGAGGCATTGGCAAAAGATGATGCGCAACATAAACTAACCATTCTGCATACCAATGATGTACATAGTAGATTGGATCCATTTCCGATGGATGGAAGCAAATACCAAGGTATGGGTGGTGTAGTTGGTCGCGAAAAAATTATTTCCAAAATTCGACAAGAAGAAGAGCAAGTACTACTATTAGATGCAGGTGATATTTTTCAAGGAACACCATATTTCAATTTTTACAAAGGTGAACCAGAAATGAAAGTGATGAGTATGTTAGCTTATGATGCAGCCACCATTGGTAATCATGATTTTGATAATGGGGTAGAAGCTCTTGCAAATCAACTACAACACGCCAATTTCCCGATTGTGAATTGTAATTACGATTTTACTAATACAGCTTTAGAAAACAAAATTGAACCTTATCACATTATTCGAAAAGGAAAACTAAAAATTGGTATAATAGGCATTGGCATTGAATTGAAAGGATTAGTACCAGATAAATTGTTTGGCAATATCCTATATCATGATCCAATACAGTCTGCAAATGATACAGCTTATTATTTGAAAAAAAATAAACGCTGTGATTATATTATTTGTTTATCGCATTTAGGTTTTGAATATAAAGATGCTAAAGTTTCAGATAAAATATTGGCTGCCGAAACTGAGTATATTGATTTGATAATAGGTGGTCACACACATACATTTTTAGATCATCCTTGGATAACAAAAAATAAAAAAAATAAAGAAATTATGGTCAATCAAGTGGGTTGGGCAGGTATTAATGTAGGAAGGATAAATATTTATTTTGATAATAAAAGGCAGTATGACTACGTTTCAAATTTCACTGTAATAAATGTGAAAGAAACAAGCGCATAAAAATTTTTTTTTTCAACAAAAAATTACCATTTTCGTTGTCCGATAGAAAATACTTATACACACTACTATCTTAACGATAAAATAATAAATAATTAATCTATAAATTTTAGGAGAAAAAAAATGACAAAGACCTTTGATAAAATATGGGAAAATTGTTTAAAGGTAATAAAAGATAATATTAGCTGGCAATCTTACAAAACATGGTTTGAACCGATTAAACCTATTGCTTTAGAAAATAATATTTTAGTCATAGAAGTTCCGAGTCAGTTCTTTTTTGAATGGCTTGAGGAACACTATGTAGAATTAATTGCCAAAACAATTAAGAGAGAATTAGGTAAAAATGCACAATTAGAATATCGCATTTTGATGGAAAATCAAAACAAAAAAAACCCTGCTTCAGTTAGAATACCTGCTAGTAATCATCAAACACCTGCTTTAAGCAATAATTATGTTGACATTCATATTGGAAATGAAAGCGGTATTAAAAATCCGTTTGTGATACCAGGTTTGAAACGTTCACAAATTGACCCTCAATTAAATCCAAATTATACATTTGATTCCTTTGTAGAAGGAGAATGTAATAGACTGGCTAGAAGCGCAGGATTAGCAGTTGCTCAAAAACCAGGTGGCACTTCATTCAATCCATTAGTTTTATATAGTTCTTCTGGATTAGGAAAAACGCATCTGATTCATGCTATTGGAAATGAAACCAAAAGATTACATCCTAACAAAACTGTTTTATACGTTAGTGCAGAAAAATTTATTCATCAATTTATTGAGCATTCTAAAAATCATGAGATAAATGATTTTGTAAACTTCTATCAATTGATCGATGTATTAATCATTGATGACATTCATTATTTTGCTCCTGCAATCAAATCACAAGATGCTTTCTTTTCCATTTTCAATCATTTACACCAAAACGGAAAACAATTAATTCTTACTAGTGATAAACCACCTAAAGATTTAGATGGTATGCAAGAACGTTTACTTTCTCGCTTCCGTTGGGGATTGAGTGCTGATTTACAAGCACCTGATTTTGAAACTCGTATGTCTATACTTGAACACAAAATGCGCAATGATGGATTAGACTTACCTTTAGAAGTAGTTAAATACTTGGCGTATAATGTGCAAAATAATATTCGCGAAATGGAAGGTGCTTTAATTTCATTGCTTGCACATTCTTCTTTAGTGAAAAGAGAAATTGATTTAGACTTAGCAAAAAAGGTTTTACGCAATATCGTAAAAACTTCTTCTAAAGAAATTACCATTGATACAATACAAAAAATGGTATGTGAATATTATGAAATTACGTATGATAAATTACAAGCCAAAACGCGTAAAAGAGAAATTGTACAAGCTCGTCAAATCTCTATGTTTTTGGCAAAACAATACACCAAGAATTCGTTGAAAACAATTGGCGACCATTTTGGTGGCAGAGATCACACGACAGTAATACATAGCTGTCAAACCGTAAAAGACTTAATGGATACCGACACACAAATTCGTGATCAAGTAAAGGAACTACAACAAAAAGTACAGCTAGCAGCTATATAATAAATCTATTCATTGAAAAAGAGGCTATTCAGATTTTAAATAGCCTCTTTTTTTTAGAAAATTAAAATAATTTTATTCCTATTCCAACACTAATTAATTTAAAATTATGATATTGGCAAAAAAGAATTAATTTTAGCCAAAATTTTTTTATACCAATGAAGAAGCTGATTTTCGGACTCATAGCAATACTTGCAACACAAGTAATACAAGCACAACAATATTATCCTTTAGCGCAACCATGCGACCCAGATAAAGTATTTGAAAAACTGCCATCAGCAGCTTATGATAATAACTGTATTTACAAATTGCACATAAGCAGTCAACCTTTCAATTTTTTTCCAAAAGAATTATTTCGATATCCTAACTTAAAAGAATTAACCTTACAAAATACAAATATAAGTTCGCTTCCTTTGGATATATATTTGTTAGAGCATATTGAAGTATTAGATTTGTCTAACAATAATCTTACTACTTTGCCTTCTTCTATTGGCGATATGCGTAATCTACGTAAGTTGATTCTTAGAAACAATAAATTAAATACTTTACCTGCAACCATTTCTGCATGTAAAAATTTACAAGAAATTGATATCACAGGAAATCCAATTACCTTTTTACCTAATGAAATAAATAGTTTACAAGCATTGCGTAGCTTCCGATTCAGCGGTAATCAAGTAAAAGATCCAAAAGTGCTTCTTCAATTGGTTCGCCAAATGAAAAATATTACTAGCCTTGATTTGAGTGGTTGCAATTTGAATTTTATTCCTTCTGATATTAAATTCCTAAAGAATTTAACTGAATTAAATATATCCAATAATAATATTCATTTTTTACCATCTGAGATAGGTCAATTGACACATTTGGAAACTTTGATTTTAGGTACTAATGGTAATCCAGGCAATAAGATTTATGATTTACCTACTTCATTTTCCAACTTAAGAAGTTTAAAAGTATTGAGTGCAGTGAATAATAGTTTTGTTGATTTTCCAATTGCATTGGCTTCTTTGACTGGTCTTGAAGTATTAGATTTAAGTAATAATCAAATCACAAGTTTACCTCCTGAAATCGCAATGATGACAGGATTAAATAAATTGAATGTGATGAATAACCAATTGCAAGATGTACCAAATGAAATAGGTTCATTAAGTCGTCTAACACAATTTGATTATGCTGGCAACCAAATCACACCAGAAGTTGAACAAAAGATTATGCGCATTATGTCTGGCGAAACAATTGCAGAACCAGTTAAGGCAGTTGTGAAGAAAGTAGTAGTAAAGAAAATAGTAGTAAAAAAGCAAGTGAAAAAATCCCCTAAGAAGAAATAGGATTTCAACATCTTGAAAAATAATTGGAGGAGG
>Ga0209596_1004035_pt1 | contig 11317 bp, 18 predicted proteins | sample M_130807_MF_Meta_FD_187314 | JGI IMG/M metagenome (GOLD analysis project Ga0209596, IMG submission 187314) | Freshwater microbial communities from Lake Montjoie, Canada to study carbon cycling - M_130807_MF_MetaG (SPAdes) (version 2) | ecosystem: Environmental > Aquatic > Freshwater > Lake...
CTCATTTTTAGCGATGTCGCCAAAATCAGGGTGTTCTTGCGCTAACTTCTGCTGAATTTGCGCCCTTTTCATCTCTAAAGTGGCTTGTCTAGCCGCAATGATGTCAGGGTGACTATCAACTGTCCTTTGAACTGCCTTCTGTGGATTCTCAAAGAAGTCTACTTCAGGCTCTTCTACTCTAGTCTGTTGTTGTCTAGAACTAAGGTTCTGTTTAATGAGTTCATCAGCTAACTTTCTGACTTCGCCTACTTCTTGTGCTTGCTTACCAATGAGCTTTTCAGCCTCTTGGTGCATTTTCACAATTTCATCTAAACTTTTGTGCCTGTATTTATCAGGAAGTTCAGACTGATCTTCAGCTTTTTGTGAAGTCTTCTGTTCGACAATGTCAAACTCACTTAACTCTTCTTTTTCGTTGTCAATCAACATACGTTTCCTTTTTCCTGCCGTTATCGGTTATAGGAGATTCAACTCGGCATAATTGCTTATGAGTTGAGTTTCTGCTCAGATTTCAACTTGTCGGTATGACTCTTTCCAAATTTGGCATAAGCCGATGGAAAAGAACCAGACCATCCTTCAAGTCTAAAAGCTGGCGCAGACAGTGAACGTGCAGCCAAAGCCCCACACTCACACTTCAAGTTCGTTGCCTCATAAACAACAAACTTTTCTGTTTTGTGTCCGTTTTCACAGACGTAATCATAAAATCTCTTCATAAGCCCTCTCGCTGATCTCTTTAAGATTTTTCAGCCAAGTTAGGATAGAAAGTTCACCTTTTTTGAATTGTAGGTCTTTCTCATCAGAAACTACAGAGATATTATTCAAAGATACTATTATTTTGTCAATATCTTCTACTAAATCTTTCCACCCTTGGGTAGACATCATCTCAAAACGAGCTTCGTAATACTTCTGTAGTTCAGGGGTCATACGTCTTCAGAACCAACGTACTGCGTAAAAGTCTTCAGAACACCATACATAGCGGGGATTAAATCACCCTCTAGGTCTTCCATGTTGATGTAATGAGCCTGTTGTTGGATAGAAGGCCATCCCGCTTTACGGGCTTCTTCCGTGGCGTGGATTTCCACTTGTACTTGGATTTGGTCTTTTGTACCAAAAAAGTTGGTGATACGGGCATAAGCCTGAGTTTCAGCTTGGCCGTTTGTGTTGTTTACTGCTGTGATTTTAAGTGCCATGATTTTAGTTCCAAGGTAAAGGGGTGGGTTGGGGTGTAGGAATAGCGGCTTGAGCAATTAGGAAATCAACTTCGGTTTCCATGTTCGTTACACGCTCTGGGCCAAGGGCAGCTTGTGTCCACGCTAAGGCTTGTGCCTGCGTGATTTGGTCAAACGGGGTAAAGTCATCGGGGTTTGCAGGTAGCAAGTTGACCGAGTAGTTGACCTGTTGTCCGTCCTTGGCAATCGTGAAATTGCTCATCACTACAGTTTGCGGCTCAGGCGTGTTCATGACCTGAAGCGAATTGATTGTCCATACAAATGCCATGATTACTCCTGAGTTGTGGCTTGCGCCTTGACTTGCTCAAATTGAGCGGCTTCTTGTTGCTGTTTGGCAATGTTGTTCATCACCAGAAAAGCACCTGTTTTAGAGGGCAGTTCCCCCAAAACGTCCATGATGAATTTTACTTCGTCATCTGATAATTCAAGTTTCATAGATTCCCCTGTTAGTATGTCATTTCGGTTGTGCGGATTTGGCAAACAGTCCTAATTGTAGTAGCTGCTTGCCCTGTGAATGTAACTGCCAACCCGCCATTGGTAGTATCTGCTGTAACTGCTATCACCCAAGTGGATGCCCCTGCATCTGCGTATGTTGAGGTGACTGTTGGTGTTCCTACTAGGGCTGTACTGGCGGCATTAGCACCACGCTTGATGACACCCTCAATAGTCCATCCTTTTGTGTTGCCACCGCCTGTAACACCTGAGACTATTTCACCTCTGAAAGTGTAAGCAGAGTTGTTGGGTAGGATAATCTGGTTTGTGCCTGATGCGGAGGCTGAAGTAGAACGCAATACAGTTGCAGTTGCATCAGTAGTTTGAGTGCCAAGAATTAACAATGCAGATTGAGAAACGCCCAATGCACCTGATATTGGTTGATTACAAGCAGAATAAACATGATTTCCTGTTATAGAACGTGTTGTTCCATACACACCCCCGTTAACAACAGAATAATCTCCATTAGCATTGTTTCCAAATCCACCACCCACAAACGTACCATCGTTGGTTGCTAGTTGGTTTGCTCCACCACCAATAACTGAAAAACTACCACTTGCTGTGCTTGGAAAAAAAGTCGTCCCAGTTGTTCCACCACCGCCAATAAACGAGCCATTACCTGATGCTGTGTTTCTAGCTCCACCACCAACTGTTGACCAACCTCCACTAGCCACATTACGATTAGCCGCAGTACCAGCATCGCCTCCGCCCCCAATGAAACTGTAACTTCCAGTTGCCTGATTGTTACCTCCTCCTACTACTACTCCATGAGGGGTAAAAAAGGATAGGGTTGATGTTGATGAACCGCTTGCTACCTTAGACAGGGTGAGTGATGTGCCACTGATTGCGGCTACATAGGTGTCTGAGGCTATGCTTGTTCCTGTGATGTACTGACCGACTTTAATGTTGGCGTTGGATGCGGCAAGCGTAACGGCTGTAGTGCCGTTCATTGTGGAACTTTGTGTAGTTACTGCTGAACCAGATGTACCTGAATTGGTAAAGCCTCCACCAATAAAATTCCAATGACCTGCGGCAGTATTGTATGAACCCGCAACAATGGCACTTGGATAATTACTAGCAACATTTCCCTCGCCAGCTCCAACAAAAGAATAAGCACCCGATGAAGTATTTGTATTTCCACCAACAAGAGCAGAACCAAACGCTGATGCAGTATTACTGTTTCCACCTGCTACAACTGTATAAGTTGATGATGACCTATTAAGATTCCCGCCACCAATAGTTGAGTTAGTTCCACTTGCCACCATTGCGGCATTATTCCTACTTGTCTGCCAATCAACAGCATTAGCACCCCGAGCATTACCACCAGTAGCAGATGATGTAGTGGCTTGTGCTTGTAATGCACCAGTACCCGCAGGTTGGACATACAGAGAACCATCAGACTGTAATCCTATTGTGGATACACCTGAAAAAGATAGGGTAGGAGTTCCGTAAACAATAGATGTTGTAGTTACATTATAGGTATTGGTAACTGTTCCAAATTCTGCTTGTGCGCCCCAAATTAGAATACCACTTGTGCCATCTCCAGTATAGTTATTGTTGATTCCGTCAGGACTTGGAAATACATTAACTAAATAAGATGCTGATGTTGTTGTTGTGGTTATTGAACATCTGTAATAACCATTTCCAGCGGCAGTTATTGTAGAAGTTATGCCTGAGCCGTTTGAAACTATTGCACCAGTTGATAAATTAAAATAAGCACCTTGACCAGCATTACCATATTGCAAGTGTAAAAAGTTGTAACCTGATGGTTTTGCATAAATAGAAACAGTGTAAGTTACTCCACTTATTGAATTTGCAGTTGGTAAAAACTGAAACAAAAAATGTTGTGCTGTTGTCGCAGAGGCTGTTAATTTAAATGCTGTACTTCCACTTAATGGGTCAGACTGTGAGCCTGTTAAAGTTGTGGCAGAGGTTGTCCAAGTTGTGTTAAAAGTCTGCGATTGCAACAGTAAATTCTGCCCAGTACCCTTTAACACTTCTGTCTGAGCAGTAAGCGTCGTAAACACACCCGTAGCAGGGGTTGTTGCTCCAAGCGTTGTGCCGTTGATTGTGCCGCCTGTAATGGCTACGTTATTAGCGTTCTGTGTTGCCATCGTGCCATAAGTGGCAATCGTGGCTTGTAGGGCGGCAATGGCGTTTAAAGTTGTCTGTGAGTCACCACCTGATCCACTCTGAATCTTGTGGATTGTCTGAGCAACATCAACAGGAACTACCTCGCCTACGTTGATTTCTCTGCCATCAGAAAGAGTAATAACTAGACTGCCATCAAAGTCAATCTTGGCATCTTGGACGCTAATCCCGTCTTTTCCGTCTAGTCCGTCTTTACCATCAAGACCAGACTTTCCATCTCTTCCTTGAGCACCATCTAGTCCTCGGTCGCCTTGCTCACCCTTTTGACCTTGTATTCCTTGTTGTCCGTCTTTCAGGTTAGCAACTTTGGTCTGAATGTCGTAGTTTAGAGAGTCAAACTTGGCTTCAAAGTCGGCTTTAATCTTCTTTAAACCTTGAATGACCATCTCGGCACTCTTACCGATAGAGGCTTGTTTTTGCTCTTCTAGCGTCTTCATGGCGGCTTTTTGAAGCTCCACAACGGCACTCATCTGCTCATCAGCAGACATTCCTTCAAGGTTTTTCAGCAGTTCCATTATTTCAATTCCGAAGTGATGCGATCAAGAAACGCTTTCTCCATCTTATCCGACATCTGCATCTCAACAATCTTAGATTTGTTCTTAATGTCAGCTTCTTTAAGCATCAACTCAGCAATCTTTACCCGCTTGTCAAACTCAGCAGGCTCTCCACCCGTAGGAAGGTTTTTGGTTGTACTAGAAAGTACCTTAGCCTGTAGTTCTTGAGGCAATAATTGCGCTTCAGTCATCAATTTTTGCGCTTCAGCACGATTTTGTTCTGCTTGGGTAGTCTGTACTGCAATCTGAGCTTGAGCCGACTGCATAGCCAACTGAGCCTGTGCTTGTTGCATCTGCTGTGCTTGTGGATCAGGCTTAGACATCTCGTCCAACATCTGAATCAACTCATATCTGTTAGACAAAGATGAGTTAGCCATGATTCCTTTAAGAATGACAGGTAAAACAGGCGTGTTAGGGCCAAGAGTCTGGAGTAAGGAGATGAACTGTTGTTGTTCATGCTCACGAGCGATGATCCCTAAAGCAGCAGTCGGAATAAACTTCATGTCAACAGTAGGATACCTCTCAGGGTCGAACTGCATATACCGAAAGGCAGCCTTGTTGATGAAAGGAATCAAGAAATCCTCTTGAAAGTTCACCAATGTACGCTTGTACTTCTTGATAATAGAAGCCACAGCCATTGAGATACCGCCTTGATTGGAGTCCCTAGACACAGCAGAGACCATTCCCTGTGAATCAAGAGTACCAGTAGCTTGTAAAAGCATTCTTTCGAACTCTTTGGCAGTTGTTATGTTCCCAGAATCGGTATTTCCGAACTTGAAGGGGAACAAAATCTCTGCGGGGTTGCCGTTTGTCAGGATTGCCTTGCCTGGCTTTACCTCAAACTTAGCACCTCGTGGAAGTCTCGTGGCATCCATTGCAATCATAGGGCTTGTAGTCAACGCCAGAGAGTCCAAATGTGAACGAATCTGTGCGTCAATAGCCTTTTGAGAGTTGTAAGCCTTCTCTACAGTACCTCTACCGAGTAGTCTGTTAGGAACTGTATCGTCTTGATAAGCCAGAATCGGCCTATCTTTCATCATGTATGGGTTCTTCTCTGCTTTTAAGAGAACACCATCGTTGGCGATAACGATAATAGCCTCTACCAAGTCAGAATAGTCATCTTGGATAGAGTCTTCAGGGAACAAGTCTTCTACTTCTTCTTCATTCTCTAGTTGCTCAATGTACTCTCTAGGGACTAAGCCGTAGTAAGTCAAAAGTTTAACTTTATCGTCTTGGAACTGGCTTACCTCTTGGGTAGGCTCTAAGTCTGTGTCTTCTGAGTCAGTACCGATAGCTACCTTACGATAGATACCTTCTTCTTGGCCTTTAACAATTTTGTGGATAGAGACATATTTCTCAACAGCCACACCCATGCAGTCATCAATAGAAGTCCCATTGGGGTCGAACAAGAAGTTCTTAGGGTTAACAGGAACAATCTTGACGGCAATCCTGTCCTTTTCCATCACACCAATAGCGGCTTGACCGACTTGACCAGGTATTGGTTGGGTAGAAGGAACGTAAATCTTCTCTGTTTTGACAACAATCTCACCAATGCCAGTACCATAGATTTCTGCCATCAGCTCAATCTGGTCGATAGACTTACGAATCTTGTCTACTTTGAAGTCTTCCATCAGTTGAGCCTTGATAGCGGCTACATCTAAAGGATTGTTGTTGACATCACGAATATCATCTTCAATGTCAAAGAACTCACCCTGACCAAAGATAGCCTCGATGATCTCAGCGTGACGGGTTTCTACGGCTTGTTGGGTAGCGGGTGTGACAATACGGCTTCTCTCGGAGTCTCGGGTCTTGTCTTGAATATCCCACTCACCCGTAAAGATGCGCTCGTACTCCAGCCAATCAGATAAGTAATTAGTGTTTCTCCAGTCTCTCCATCTATCACAATGGTTGACAACGAATTGAACTATCTCTTTGTCTGAATCTGTTGGCTCTTGAAATTCCATGCTCAAACCCCTGATATGATGTCTATCGGTTGCCATTCATCTTCTTCATCTTCTTGAAAGTATGAAGTTACAGCCAACTGATCAATATAACTAAGCGCATCAGGAAGGTCATCGTGAACTCCCTGTGCGGGGAACATTAGAAGTTGGTCAACAAAATCATCCCAATTCTCTTCCGAATTAAGCGTGATTCTGCCATGTTCAAACCTTCCTTGCAATGCCCAGATAATTCTATCTGCTTTTTTCCTATTCCCATGCGTTAAATCAATAATATGGGCATAGATGTTACTTTTTCTCATTAAGTCGCTCAAATAGGGCAAAACAGCGTTCTTTAACGCTCCCCTCTCAATCCCAATACTCAAAGGCTTGTAGTCCCTAATAGCCATCAAGATGTTCACAGCAGTCGTTCTAATATCCCATCTTCCGTGGATAATCTTCTCAACAAACCACTTCCCATCCTCTGTTACATACACTACGCAGATAGCGGACTCATCTAGTCTCTTCTTAGCGTTACCCGCCTGTTTAGCAACTTCCTCGAACCCCGCTAGGTCAACAGAGATATAGAACGACCCCTTATTAGGTCTTTCACCAAACTTAACCCATTCCTCTTTAAAAACGTCCGATCCCGCATTGGAGAAGGAAGCCATGAACTCTTGCTTAAAAGCAAAGGTGCTCAGGGTCTTTTTAGCACTTTCTATCTCAGATGGGTCGATCAAAGGGTTATCAGCAGTCGTAAAGTGCCAACTCTTCCAATCTGAGTCCTCTCCACTCTCACCTAGCTTAAAGGTATCGTGAAACCAGTTTCTACCCTTTGGAGTGCCAATAAACAAGGCTCTACCCTTCTTGTCTGACAGAGAAGCCCGTATAACCTGTTCCCAAGCCTCTGGTTTAATGTCTGCTACCTCATCTAGTACAGCGTAAGTTAAAGAGACTCCACGAAGCGTATCAGGTCTATCCGCACCCCTAACGTATATCCTAGCCCCGTTTATCAGGGTAATGTCTAGGTTGTTTACGTGGGAGTTCTGTATAACATCTCTACCAAGGTCTAACAGTAAATCCCAGATGATCTGTCTTGATTGCCCCATAGTGGGACTAACGTAGAGAACCGCAGAGCCTTGTGGACACTTGAGTCCTTCTATCAACAGTGTAACTGCCGCCATACGTGACTTACCGCACCTACGCCCAGCAGCCACAACCTTGAACCTTGTTTTGTCAGCAAAGACCTCTTGTTGCCAAGGAAGTAGACTAAAGTTTAAATCAGCCATATTTAGCCTCTACATCTTCTGCTTGCTCAACAATGGTCGGTTCTTGTCCCAATCCAGTGATATTGATGGTTACAGCACTCCTTTGAGACTTATCCTTCTCAAACATGCTCACAGGTAGAGTCCTATCTAAACACATCTTCAAAGCTACTAATTGATGGGGATGCTCATCATTAAGGGCTATCTCTATGACTTTCTGAGCAACATCCTTACCCCCACTCCTAATCATTAGCTCTTTAAGCTCCTTCAGACGTTGATGGTCTGTCTTAGGTAGTACCAAGGGCGGATTGTCAGCAAACCTCTGTATGGTCATCTTGACGCTTCCCTTGGGTCTTCCTCTTCCTCTTTTTTCCATTTTCTCCTCCTTGGAATGGATTAGTTCATTTTGGCTTTTTCTAAGGATAGGGTGTACCACAAATATCTACCAACCCCACCTACCCCCTCCCCCCCCATCATCTCACTACCTATCGTTTACCCTACTAGGGTTTCTACCTAAGGGTTTCTACTACTGTACAAGCAGCCAGTACTGTTTATCTATACAGGTTAGGGTTTACCCTAGATGCGAATGATTCTCATTTAGATTGAGTGCGTGAGACACTGCGGCTGCTTTTTCAGGGTACTTGTTTTATTGTTTGTCATTGTGTTTGTCTATACGTTACTTGTCTTATCCCTTACTGGTTCACTTGTATCGGGGCTGTCTGTTGTTGCGCGACCTATTTTTAAATAACCCGTTTCCACGTCAGGGCGATACCCTTGATTGTGAGCTTCCTGATACAGTGCCAGGACATTCGCAAAACCCTTTATCAAATTACCCTCACCAGCCGCTAAAAGTATCAGTTTTTCAGGGGCTGTCAGTTGTCGTTGAAAGTATCGGGTTTGTGGTGTTGACGGCCTTGCCATGTCATCCCCATAAAATAATTTGAAATAATTGTACTTTATTAGGGTTTGTCCCTATGGTTTTTTTATTTTTAGCCCATAAAATTACTTTACTTTCAATCGGAAAGTGCAATTTATAGGCGTTACATCATGAAATTTGCTTTTATTCCTAAAGGTCAATACAAAATTGGCCAATACATTTCAGTACATGGCAAAACAATGCGGATTGTGAGCTACACACACACGGGGCGTAATGTCATTGTGCAATCATTATTTGGTGCACCAAAATTTGAACAGTTCGTTTGTATTTGCACCGATTCACCCTCACTCTAAGGGGCAAACAATGAAAGCATTTTATAAAGTAGGTTCTTTATTCGTTAAAGCTTATGACATGGGGGATGATTGGAAAATTGTTCGACATGACGGAAAAGAACAATGGTTTTCTAAGTGGCAGCAAAACGAATATGCTTCGTTGAAAAGAGCATTTTATGACGTTGTAACGAATAGTTCCAACAAATTTGGTGCTGATTTTATGTTTAACGAATCACTCATAACACTTTGCGACTCACAATCAATTTAAGGGGAAAACCATGAACGAAAATCATAGGGATATCGTTGCAGCGATAATTTTAGGTTTGTCATTGTGTGCTGGTTTGCTTGCATATTTTGACATTTTAGTTAAATAGTTCACAATTTTTAATAGGCGTTCAAAATCATGGATAAGATCACACAATCAATCGAATCACTTAATCGGGCTAAAAACGGGGATTCGTTAGCTAACTATCAGGCAATCATGCAAGGGTTTGCTGACAAGGGAATTCCAGCAAGTGACATTATTCCCCGTGAAAACGTGTTTACCTTTAACGCATGGTTAGCCCTTAATAGACAAGTTCGCAAGGGTGAACATGGCGTGAAAGTAGTTACATGGATTCCAGCAAAGGACAAAAACAGCGAAAACAGTTTTATGCTTTGTAGGCGTTCTACTGTATTTCACATTTCACAAACTGATACGATACAGTGATTAGACTGTAAACCCTTAGCAATAGGGGTTTATGGCCTAGTGTCTCACTAGGATTTTCTTAACTTTTTGAATAGGCGATCACATGAAAATCACATTAAAAACCAGCGTTTTACGTGCAGCTTTAATCTGTGCAGCAAAAAAAGATTTGCGTTATTACTTGCAGGGGGTTTGCGTATCAATCAATCACCCTCAAATTGCAATGGTTTACGGGACAGATGGTCACATTTTATTTGCAGGACAATGCCCGATTGAAGTACATCAAGCCCCTGAAGCATACGGGTTTCAAATAATCATTCCTTCAGATACGATCAAGGCCATTGATAAAAAGGCCGAATTTATCGATCTTGAAACGATTGAAGGGGGTGCAAAGGACTATTATTTGCTTGGAAATGCACGTTTTCAAGCAATAGATGCACGTTATCCTGACATTTCCCGTGTTGTACCCGCTAGGGATGCGTTTTCAGAGTTGAAAATTAGCTATTTTGACCCCGAATTGATCGTTAAGGGTAACGAAGCATTAGCCATGTATTACGGGACTAAAAAGGGAAAAGTATTCCCATTGTCGCAACGGGGTGACTATTCAGGGGCTATTCACAATAACCAAAACGATGCTGTTGTTGTTGTTATGCCCATGCGTAACGATGCTGGAATCTATCAAGGTCTAAACCCTGATTTCATGCAAGTGCAGCAAAAAGCCGCCTAATGCTTAGACTGATAACCCTCTAATTGGGGGTTATTGGCCTAGGTGTTTCCCTAGGTTTTTCAACTCAAGAGGTTTTAACATGAAAACAGCGGTACATTTTGACGATTTTCGTCATGCTTTTAACTCAATTCGCCCTGATAACTTTTCCCGTGAAGGTTTAGAACAGTTATTCGATTATATAGAATCTTATGAAAGAGATAATGACGAAGATATTGAATTAGACGTTATTTCATTATGCTGCGAATATAGCGAACAACACTGGAAAGCTATTGCTTCAGATTATTCCATTGATATTGATAGCACTGAAAGCGAAGAAAAGCAAAAGCAACACGTTATGGATTATTTATGTGATAGCACTTCAGTTATTGGGTCAACTTCAGACGATAAATTCATTTATCAAAACTTTTAAGGGGCTAAAAATGCACGATATAAAACAACAACTTGAAATTATTTGGGATGCTCTACACGCATACAGAGAAGATAGCGTGTCTGAAGGGGATGAAATGCACGATGCAATCTGGGATGAAGTTTGCACTGCAATGGCTGTTATTGAAGAAAATCTAAAGGTGGCAACATGAAAACTTTTCAACTATTTAGAAACGTGTCTTATGAGTATTTTATTGAAGCTGAAACATTAGAAGAAGCCAAAAATAAGATAATGACCGAAAACCCTAATTATGAAAGTGAAGAATTGATTGAGTGGGTTTTTTTAGATGAACACGATGGGGCAGACTGGAAATATGAGCCAGTTTTGCAAGCAAACTAAATGATCTATGCTTGCATCGCTTTAATTCTGCGAATACTTGGCGGGAAACGCTAAACCCTCAGACCCTCTCAGGAGGGTTTTTTTACGTCTATGCTACCCAACTATTAACCCATGCTAAAAAACGTCTTAAAAGTGGCTTCTATCGCCTCTAGTGGTCATTTCCTCGAATAATCTCCGCATGGTTTCATTCAGAGCTGACAGTTCATCCATTTTATAGACGTTCCATAACCTACGTTGACCATGTATTCCATTTAATGACCCACGATGACAATCGGCACACAATGGCATGGATGTAAACCATTGGC
>Ga0209596_1004041_pt1 | contig 11313 bp, 10 predicted proteins | sample M_130807_MF_Meta_FD_187314 | JGI IMG/M metagenome (GOLD analysis project Ga0209596, IMG submission 187314) | Freshwater microbial communities from Lake Montjoie, Canada to study carbon cycling - M_130807_MF_MetaG (SPAdes) (version 2) | ecosystem: Environmental > Aquatic > Freshwater > Lake...
CGATCGCGCAACTAGACGCTATCGGCGTCGACTATGAGCTGCTTCAGATGCGTAGCGATCGAACACCCGAGGTCGTCTACAAAGCAGCAGTCGTCAAGAATCTTTTTGCAAATTGGAATATCGAGCTAGCGATAGAAAACAACGCGAACGTGCGCGCTGAATATGCGCGCATCGGAATTACCGTTTTGGCTCCGTCTGGTGTTGATCCTCAAGAATTACCACAAATGCTCAAGCGAGCTCCAGCTCCACCAAAGGATCAGATCACAGGATCTGACGCGAACGATCCCGGCTCGGCTTCGGGCGCCGGCGGAAATGTCGAGCTAGGAGCGAATACAGAAAAGGCGCTACGCAATAAAGTCGCCGAACACAACGATGCGATGGACGCCGCTGATCGTCCGGCGTATACGCGCACGACGTTTGGACAACTGGCGGCGGTTTACCGTCGCGGATCTGGCGCGTACTCGAGCAGTCACCGTCCGGGCATATCTCGAGCCGCGTGGTCTATGGGTCGAGTAAATGCTTTCTTGTATCTGCTCAGGACGGGCGCACCCGAAAACGAAAACTATGTCACCGATAACGATCTCCTGCCTGCTGATCATCCGAAGTCGACGCGTACCCTTGACGCGCGGCAGGTTGACCTTTCTATGCCGGAATACATTATGGAAGCCGCAGCACGCGGGCTCAAGTATCACGCGGATGGGCTCTCTGGGGATGGTGTTGTTGATCGCACGATTCGAGAGGCTCGGCTTATGGCTGAGGGTCAAGTCTCGGAAGATAAAGTGGTTCGCACGAATGCGTGGGCGGCTCGGCACTTGGTCGATCTCGAGGCGGAAGATAATCGTGACCCTGACGCCCAAGGATTCCCCGGCGCTGGCGCCGTCGCTTTCTACCTATGGGGAATTGACCCGCTAGATCCGAAGCCGGCGATGGACTGGTTTGCTCGGAAGTCGGAGCAGATCCAAGCCGAGGAGCGCAGCGCCTTTGTCGTGGGCGAACCGCGCGGTGCTAACATTGACCCTATGACTACTGCCGTCGAGACACGCCGAATCACCGTCAACGAGTTTGAGCTACGCGACCTCGGCGAAGGGGACGGCATGGCTTTCACGGGCTACGCTGCCGTCTTCAATTCCGAATCCGAGCCGCTGCCGTTTATTGAGCGGATCGCTCCGGGCGCGTTTGCTAATTCGCTTTCATCGCGCAACGAGATCAAAATGTTCGTCAACCATGACACGACGCGCGTACTGGCGTCGAAGCGCGCAGGTACTCTCCGCCTGTCTGAGGATACTCACGGCTTACGCGTCGAAGCTGATCTACCGCCGACGACAGACGGCAAGGATCTGGCGATCTTGATGCGTCGCGGTGATGTTGATTCCATGTCTTTTGGCTTCTCGGTTCCGAGCGGCGGCGACACCTGGTCGCCGGATGGTGCGACGCGCGAACTTCGCGAGGTGCGCCTGCATGAGGTTTCGATCGTGACGGCGTTCCCGGCTTACACCGCAACTTCCGCCGGCGTGCGCAGCCTCGACAACCTCGCCGCCGCTACTGGTGCCGACGTATCAGAGCTCGATGCGGCGATCACAAAACTTGAAGCCGGCGAGATCCTCGACGACGACGCGGCGATGCTGATCGAGTCTGTCGTGCAGAAGCTTCGCGCCGATACGACGATTGGCGCCGAGGTACAGGCGTCGCTTGACATGAAGCGCAAGCAACTTGATCTTTTGTTCTCGCGCGTCTAGATGATCTTTCGCCCTGCTACCATTTGGGTTGTCTGATCTGCGGAGCCGCGTCAGGCGCACCCCGATGCGGAGCCGCACGGGAATCCGTTAGACAAACACTTTTGATTCTTGAAAGGATCATCCCTGATGAGCGATTACTTGAAGCGCCAGAACGAACTGCGCCTGAACGCGTGGGAAGAGGCCAAGCACCTGCTCGACGCAGCTGCCGCTGAATCCCGCGACCTGACTGCTGAAGAGACAGTCATCTACGATCGAATCTCCGAGGACATGGACAAGCGCGCCCAGGTCATTGAGCAGATCACCAAAGACGAAGAGCGCGCACTGCGCCTCGACGTTGCCGCTGCTAGCGTCCGCACGGACGAGGTAGCTCCTGCTGACGACGACGACGCCGAGGCTATCCGCAAGCTTGCTCGCGGTGAGGTTCGCTCGATCGAGTTTGAGAAGCGCGACGTGCTAAAGACGAATACTGGTGCGCCCGTGCCAACTTCGTTCTACAACGAGATCATTCTCAAGGCTCGCATGGTTGGTCCCATGCTTGATCTCCCAACCGTGATCACCACGGCTGGCGGAGAGAACTTGCAGATTCCTCGCGTCAACACGTACAGTGCTTCAACGATCGCTGCTGAAGCCGGCGCAATCGGCGAGTCTGATCCAGCCTTCTCGGCATTCATCACGATGGGTGCATGGAAGTATTCGTTCCTGACGCAGGTGTCGCGTGAGATGATCGAAGACGCTGGAGTGGACATTCTTGGCTTCCTTGCAGACCAAGTGGGACAGGGCATTGGCTATAACGTCAATACAGCTCTGACGACTGGTACTGGCACGACGCAGCCGAACGGCATCGTCACCGCTTCGACCCTCGGCATTACTGGCGCAACCGCTACCAGTGGTGCGTTCACCGCTGACAACCTGATCGACCTGGCATATTCGGTTGATGGTGCTGCGCGCATGTTGCCGGGTGCTGGCTACATGATGAACGGCAAGTCCATCGGCGCCGTCAGGAAACTGAAGGATACTGCTGGTAACTATGTTTTCAGCCCCAGCCTCGCGGTTGGTGTTCCTGACACGCTCCTCGGCTTCCCGCTGAACGAGAACCCAGCGATGGCTGACCCAGCAACGTCGGCGAAGTCCGTGATCTTCGGTCACCTGCCTTCGTACTACGTGCGTCAGGTCGGCGGCATTCGTGTCGATTCCTCGACTGACTTTGCATTTTCGACAGATCTCGTGACCCTGCGCTGCATCCTGCGTGTTGATGGACAGCTGCCACAGGCCACGCATATCAATCACTTCATCGGTGGCGCATCCTAACCGATAGGTAGAATACTGGCTGTCCGACAGATCGATTGTCGGGCAGCCATTATTTTTTTGATCGGGGGAGCTTTGACGAACAGGGCAACGCGTCGCAAGATTGCGAAGGCAAAAGTGCCAGCAGCACCACAGGCCGCCGGCGTGACGCGGCAGCGGATACTCTGGAGCTCGAATGCTCCTTTCGCCGCAACCGGATATGGAGTGCAGACGGCACAAGTCGTCGAGCGCCTGAACCGCGACCAGCACGAGGTAGCGATCGCATGCAACTACGGCTTGCAGGGAGCCGAGACTGTCTGGAATGGTGGAGTGAAAATGTACCCCACCGGCGTCTCCGGGTACTCCGATGATATTTTGAACGCGCACGCGCAGCACTGGACACACGGCAGCGACCTGCCTGGTCTCGTTGTCATTCTCTTTGACGTGTGGGCGCTCGAGAATCCCGGCATCAAGCAGATCCCAAAGATCGCGGCGTGGGCGCCCGTCGACCATCAGCCGGCGCCACCGAAGGTAATCGCGTGGCTGAAGCGGGACAACGTCATGCCGATCGCGATGAGCCGGTTCGCGGAACGGATGATGGCTGACGATGGTGTCGATTCGATCTACGTCCCGCACGCTATCGAAGCGATCTTCAAGCCAACACCATCATTCGCGGATGCTGACGGGAAGCTCGTCACGGGTCACGAATTGATGGGCGTCGACCCTGATCGTTTTGTCGTGATGATGAACTCGGCAAACAAGGGCAGGACACCCGTACGCAAGTGCTTCGGCGAGAACCTTCTAGCGTTCTCGATCTTCGCCAAGAATCATCCAGAGGCGATCCTGTACCTTCACACTGAGGCTTCGGCGATCGCGACGGGCGTAGATCTCCGCGCACTCATTCGAGGTTGCGGCATTCCCGAGGATCAAGTCTGCTTTGTCGATCAGTACCTCTACCGCATGAACCTTCCCCAGCAAGCGTTAGCGTCGCTTTACACGGCGGCTGACGTCCTACTGGCTACCTCGGCGGGGGAAGGCTTCGGCGTCCCCGTCGTCGAGGCTCAGGCATGCGGTACGCGCGTGATCGTGAGCGACTGGACTGCGCAGACCGAGCTCGTTGGTGACGGGTGGGCGGTCGAGGTACAACCGCTCTGGGATCCATATCAAGATGCTTGGTTTGCGACACCGATGATTCCCCGTATCGTCGACGCGCTCGAGGAAGCCTATGCCGCTCCGCGCGGCGATAGTAGGCAAGCAGTAGAGTTTGCTGCCGACTACGATGCGGATCTTGTCTACGCGAAATATTGGCGCCCCGCGCTCGAGCAACTCGCCGCCTGGACGCCGACCGTTGGCGAGGAGGCAACATGATCCCGGTCATGATCGTCCCGGTTCTCGGTAGGTACGACTTGCTTCACCGCTTGCTCGGTACGATTGACGAAGAGGTAGGCGAGATTCTCATTATCGACAACGGTGACGAGCTCCGCCCCGCCGATCTTGCGACCTACCCAAACGTGCGGCTAGTCTCCTCGCCGTCGAACCTCGGTATCGCAACATCGTGGAACCTCGGGATCAAAATGCACCCGCGCGCCTCCGGCTGGGTCATCATCGGTGCTGACGTTTGGTTTAAGCCTGGGCGCCTCGGCTTGTGGTTTAGTCGTACGGCTCCCGATCAGATTACGACGGGGGCGACGCCGCCGTGGGCTTGCTTTCATCTTGGTCGCGAAGTCGTCGAGCGGGTCGGTCTTTTCTGCGAGCGTTTCCACCCGGCATACTTCGAGGACAATGACTATGAGCAGCGCGCCGTTGCCGCCGGCGTCAAGATCTTCCACCCGGCAGTCGAGATCGGTCACGACAATAGCGCCGTCCTCTTGTCATCGCCCGAACTTCAAGAGCGGAATCGTGACACGTTTCTCAAGAATCAGCGCGTGCTTGCCGAACGCTGGGACGCGCTCAAGCCGGGCGAGGTTCCACCGTTCCAGGACTGGTCGCTCGGCGAGCGCTGCGACTACTCTTGGGACGGGTAGAATAGAAGCATGGCGATCACAAACGGCTACTGCACGCTCGCACAAGTCAAGGCTGCGCTGCGGATTACTGACAACACGGACGACACGCTGATTGAGGGATCTGTCGAAGCAGCATCGCGCCTGATCGACGGGTACACGCTCCGAAACTTTTATTCTGTCGGCACGGCAACGCGCCTATTCACCGCACCCGATCCGCTCTACTGTCCGATCGATGACATCGCGGGAACCGCGATCACGATTCAGACCTCAACGCAGGCAGATGGTACGTTCGACGTCACGTTTGCGGTAACTGATTATCAGCTCGAGCCGCTGAACGGGAATCTCGACGGGATCGCCTGGCCGTTTGATCGTATTCGCGCGGTCGGTGACTACGCGTTCCCAATGGTGAGCGCGAACTTTGGTGAGCAGGCGCTCGTCAAGGTCACGGCGGTATTCGGTTGGCCGGCGGTTCCTGCCGCAATCGCACAGGCAACTATCCTGCAAGCCTCGCGTCACTTCAAGCGTTACGACTCCCCTCTTGGCGTCGCCGGCTTCGGAGACTTCGGGGTGGTGCGCGTGTCGCGTTTCCTCGATGCTGACGTGCAGATGCTTGTTGAGCCGTACCGCAAGATGCGGTTGTTCCGGTGACGGCTACCGTCGGGCAAGTCAAGACTGCTCTGGCTGCGAAGGTAGGAACGATCACGGGCTTGCGCACGTATGATCGTCAGCCCGATAACCTAAACGCGCCTTTCGCTTTCCCTTCGCTTCAGTCGATTGATTATCACGGCGCGATGGGAGCCGGGTCGATCCTTCAGACTTACACGCTGACCGTTGTCGTCGGGCGCGCATCCGAGCGCGCCGCCGAGGATCTGCTGGATACTTACCTCGGCTACGGCTCGGGTGGCATTCGTTTCGCGATCGAAGCGGATACTACCCTAGGTGGCGTCGTCCAGACGTGCATCGTCGAATCGGCTGGTACTATCGGCACGATCGACGGGAACGATACGCTGTACCTGTCGGTCGATTTTCGTGTTCTGGTTTACACCTAAGGAGTTTGACGAATGACAAAGTTTATTGTGGCGCCCGGCTTCATCGTTGCCGGCAAGACCGAGGGGCAAGAGGTCAAGGCGTCCGACGTGGATCGTTTGGATGTGCTGATCGAGTCGGGGCGCGTAATTGTCAAGGGCGCAGAATCCTCGTCTACAATGAAGTCACAACCCGACGTGTCCGGCTCCGAGGAGGAGTAACCCAATATGGCTAAGCTCGTTCTCACAAATGCGAACATCACTATCGGAGCGACAGACGTTTCCAGCTCGGTCGCGAGCGTCCAGATCGAGACTGCGGTGGACGAGGTGGAAACGACTGCGTTTGGTCCGGGCAACGGCAAGACGCGTGTCGGCGGCCTGCTCGACACGACCCTTTCGCTTTCGATGCACAACGACTACAGCGCGGTCGAGGGTCTTGTCTATCCGTTGATCGGCAGCACGACTTCGGTCGTCGTCAAGCCGAACGGCACAGCAGTTTCCAGCACGAACCCGAGCTACACGATGACGGTCTTGGTTACGGGCTGGAGTCCTGTCAATGGCGCCGTTGGAGAGCTCAACACGGTCGACGTGTCGTGGCCGGTTTCGGGTACCGTGACAAAGGCAATTGTCTAGTCTGATCGCGTAACTTCAAGTCCGGGGAGGGCTGGTCATGGAACTACAGTTTAGGATCAAGGAGACAGGCAAGGAGAGCGTGCTGGTACGCGCTGCCCTGGTCGATATCGTCGCGTGGGAAGATCGTTTCGAGCGTCCGTCCTCGACGATGGGTGGCGACTCGATCTTTGCTCGCGACTTCGTGTGGCTTGCTTGGCATTCACAGAAGCGCACGGGAGCGACCGCGCTCGACTTCATGGAATGGGTTGCAACGCTGGATGAGATCGAGGGCGCCGAGGAAACTACCCTTGTCCCTTTGGAGAATCCTCAAGCCACTGGCTTGTCGCCTCTTTAGCGGTGGAGACCGGCATCGCACCGTCGGTGCTGATGCTGGAGACTGAGCGAATGCTTTGGACTATGCTCGGATATATCCGTTGGCGGAGCGTTCACGCTGGCAGGTAGACTAGGTGTATGGCTAGAGCTCAAGAAGTCGAGGGTTTGCAAAAGACCCTGCGCTTGCTGCGCGAGTTTGACAAGGATCTCGTCAAGGATCTGAAAAAGGATCTGACGAAAAAGGCGCAGCCAATCTTTAGCGATGCGCGTTCGCGTATCCCTGACCGAGCTCTAAGCGGTTGGTCAAACAAGGGCAGGCTAGGCTATTCGCCGGCGAGAACTCGATCGGGCATGAAGGTAAGCGTCAGGCTCTCAAAGCGCGTGAAGGGCATGAAGGGATCTATGGCTAGCGTTAGCCTGTCCCAGGGCAACGCTGCTGGTGCTATTTTTGATCAGGCGGGGCAGCGCGGGAAGTATTCGCCGCCGGTACAACGGGGCGCAGCATTCGTCGATGCGTTGAATCGGAAGCACGGAAAGGCGCAGCGCGCATTGTGGCCTGCGGCTGTTGGTAAACTTCCTGAGATACGTCGGGCTTTTATCATGTCGATTGACTTTCAAGAGTCGAAAACGAATCAGAAACTGAAGAGGTACTAAGTGGCTCTTGTCGTCCCCATCATTGCTGACACGTCGGGGCTTACGCGTGGGCTAACTCAAGGCACCAGCAGTCTCCGCAAGTTTGGCAAGATGGCTGCGATCGTCGGCGGCGTTGCCGCCCTCGGCGGCTTGGTCGCCACGCTGAAGATCGGCGTAGACGAGTTTATGCAGGCACAGAAAGTCATAGCGCAGACGGGTGCTGTGTTGAAGTCGACGGGCGGCGTAGCGAACGTGACGAGCAAGCGGATTGATTCGCTTGCTACCAGCATCATGAAGATGAGCGGAATCGATGACGAAGCGATCAAGACCGGCGAAAACATGCTTCTGACGTTCACCAAGATTCGGAATGAGACTGGTAAGGGCAACCAGATCTTCGACAAGGCAACATTAGCGATGACTGATCTGGCGGTCACGATGAGCAAGGGCGTCACGCCGAGCAGCGCAGAACTTTTTAGATCTTCAGTGATGCTTGGTAAGGCATTGAACGATCCGATCAAGGGCGTAACCGCGCTCGGTAAAGCTGGTGTTCAGTTTGATGCTGGACAGAAGGCAACTATCAAGACGATGGTCGAGTCTGGCAATATTCTCGGTGCTCAAAAGATTATCTTGAAAGAGCTCGAAACGCAGACTGGTGGATCTGCAAAGGCTTTAGGTACGACTCTCGTTGGTCAACTCAATATCTTGAAAGAGACTTTTAGAAATGTTGCGGGAGATCTTGTTTCGATATTTATCCCGTATGTTTCTCGAGCCGCGACTGCGCTGCTCGGATTTGTGCGGCAGTTTGCGGCGCGTCCGACGTTTTTCGGTAAGGTCAATTTCACGATCGGATTGCTTACCGATGCTGCGAAAGGAAGCTTCAAGAATCTTTATGAATGGTGGGACAAGTCCAAGCGCGACATTAGTCCGACGTCTGGCATCGTCAATATTCAGATTAGTGGTCGCGCTCAATTCGACAAGTTTTTTACGAATCTAGAAACGAGCGCCAATAATCTTGGCATTCGGATCGGCAAGGGAATGGTCACTCTACTCTTCGGTGTTTTCACCAGCGAGGGTAGGGGCAAGATTGCCAACATGATGTCTAGTTTCAAAGACTTCATGATGTCTGCCGGCGAGAAAGTGTTTCGCATTACTGGCGGCAGTTTGGCCACGTCGCTTATCAATGGCATAGTTACTGGCATTGGTCAGGAGATCGCTATTCTTGGATCGGCTTTCGGGGATCTGTTGACGAGAAGCGTCATCGATGCCGCGAAGGCTTTGCCTAAGCCTATCGCTGACGCAGTACTAAGCATGTTCAAGGCTGCTGGTTTAGCTATGGGAAGAAAGGGCGCGGTTGCATTCAAGGCGCCGTACAACATCATCATTGTTGATCCAATCAAGGAAGCAATCAAAACGGCTCGGGCTAGTCTTGCTGGGCTTGGCTCGGAGATCGGCGGATTCCTCGAGCGTGTGGGTGCCGCTGGTGGCAAGTCGAAAGAGGCGGCGGATATTCGTAAGCGGTTGAAGGATGAGGCGGATGCGCGCGAGAAGGCGCGACTGACCGAGGCGGTCGCAATGGCTACGACGGATGAGGATCGGGCAACGGCTACGCGCGAACTGAATGACTACATTGCGAATGAGAACGCGGATCGTTTGGATGCCGAGGCTAAAGCAGCGCAGGATCAGAATCAACAGGACATCCAGAATCTAATCCAAAAATTCAACGACGGAACAATTGCTGCCGAACAGTTTGCCACCGATCTGAACGCGATTATCGGGCAAGACTTCGGCGACAGTCTCGGCATCGCATTCGTCGCCGGATTCAAGGGGGCAATTGCGAATCTGATTACAGAGATTCAGGGTATCCAGACCGGCCTGGTACCCGGAGGACAAGCCACTGCTGGCTCGACTGTTGCCGGCGTACAGAGTGACGTTGCGATCTCGGCAAGCGAGGCGGATAAGGCAGAGCGTGATCGGAAGGAGGCCAACTACCAGAATAGGCTTCAGGCTTGGAAAGATCGGCGCAACAACTATCGCGAAAGCCTGCAGGAGAAATATCGCAAGGAGGGTAGCGACGGGGGATCGAAGATCACTGCAGCCGAGCGCAAATTGATCGAGGACGCGATGGTGAAATGGAACGAGAATCATGATGAGCCGATCCGCATGGCTGCCGGCGGCATCCTGAAGCGCCAGGTCTTTACGGCTGGCGAGGCTGGTCGCGAGGCGGTGATCCCGTTGGGGTCGAGTGAGGCTATGAACATTCTGCGTCAGGCTGTTGGCGGTGGCGGCGGAGGGGCGACGTATAACCTCGTTATCAACGCGGGGCTGGGGACGAATCCCGACGAGCTCGGTCGCGTCATCGTCGAGTCGATCAAGAAGTTTGAGAAGCGCAACGGGCAAGTGTTCGCTGGTCCGCAGATTCAGGCGACGTCGGCTGGTGTCTCGACGAACGGTGGCACGCAGTCGCGCAGTCTTAGGATGGGCTAGCGGTGGCGACGCCGAGCCTGCTAGTCCAGATAGGGTTTGACACGTCGAGCCAGGGTGGTCCGTTCTTTTTGTGGGGTAGCGGGACGGCGACCGATACGCAGGCGGCTAAGGATGCGAATCCGCAGAGCATCTTCAACAACACCACCTACCGCTTTGGTGGGACGCTGAACTATGACGTGACGACGCGCGTGCGCTCGGTGTCGATCACGCGCGGCAGGTCGCGGGAGTTGGATCGTTACCAGACTGGCGTCGCCAATATCACGTTCAACAACCAAGATAGGGCGTTCGACCCGTTCTACACTTCCAGCCCGTACTACCCGGATATCAAGCCGCGTCGTAACGTGACGATCTCGACCGTCATCGGCGCGTCGACTGCCGTCCAATTCACCGGGATCATCGAGGACTGGGGGCTTGATTACAACATCTCGGGCGAGTCTACGGCTGGCGCGGTTGCCGCCGACGGATTCATCACGTTTGGCGGTCAGCAACTCTTGGCGCACACGGCGACCAGTCAGGCGTCGGGCGCGCGTATCGCGGCGATCCTGAACCGCACCGAGGTCGACTGGCCGACGACGCTACGCAACATTGACACGGGCGCGGCGACGCTACAGGCTGACGTGGTGGATGCGGGTACCGAGGTGCTTGGCTACTTGCAGCTGGTCGAGGCGTCGGAGCCTGGTCAGTTGTTCATGTCGAAGTCGAATGCGCTGACGTTCAAGAATCGGAACTCTGGCGCGACGATCGGCACCGTCACGTTCTCCGACTCTGGCGGGACGACGATCCCGTATACCGACATCACGGTGTCGTATGGTACCGAGCTTTTGTACAACCGCGTGAGCATCGCGCGGCTCGGCGGGACGATCCAGACGGCTGCGGGAACCGCGTCGCAGAATCAGTACGGCATCACTTCGCTCGACTATAACGGGCTGCTGATCGACACGGATGCGAACGCCGCCGCGCTCGCCACGTATCTAGTCGGCAAGTATGACGAGCCAGACCTGCGCTTCGACACGATGGGCGTCGAGCTCGCTGGACTCGGCACGGCTGACCAGACGAAAGTGCTGGCGCTGGAAATCGCCGACATCATCCTGCTGGAGTACCAGCCGAACCGGATCGGCGCGCGGATCTCGAAGAACGTGCAGATCATCGGCATCCGCAACGACGTGCGACCAATGACGCATAAGGTCACGTTCTCGCTGGCGT
>Ga0209596_1004042_pt1 | contig 11312 bp, 26 predicted proteins | sample M_130807_MF_Meta_FD_187314 | JGI IMG/M metagenome (GOLD analysis project Ga0209596, IMG submission 187314) | Freshwater microbial communities from Lake Montjoie, Canada to study carbon cycling - M_130807_MF_MetaG (SPAdes) (version 2) | ecosystem: Environmental > Aquatic > Freshwater > Lake...
AACCTATATAAAAGCTTAAACGCAAACGAAATCTCTGATTTCACTTTCGAAGACGCATTGTCTTTCGTAAGCAACGAAGTTGCAATAGCAGCATAGTTAACGGGGTGTGTCTATCCTAGGAACAGAAAGGCACAAACAGTGAAGTAGGCCTGACTTATCTGGTTGCACAGTTTTTATCAATTTCTCCAAAGATCCAAAAAATTGATTATTTTGTTTGTTTAGAAAAACACGACTAAGCTTGTAAATGAATTTATTGAAGTACTTAATTTGGACGAGAGTTCGAATCTCTCCGAGTCCACAAATATGAGAAGGTACCTTATATTATGTTTAACAATTAAAAAAAGAAAAAGAAAAATGAAAAAATCAATTTTCGTTCTTGCTATTACAGTAGCTGCATTAGTTGCATCTTGTAGTCCTAGCACCCCAGCAGTTGAAACAACTAACGTTGATTCTTGTGCTGTTGCGTGTGACACTATTTGTGCACCAGTGACTGAAACATTAGTAGCAGTAGACACGACTTCAGTTAACTAAACAGAAGTAACTCAAAATGAAAGTAGCGGGGCTAGGCCTCGCTCTTTTACATTAATGAATCCTATCATTTAAAATAAGGAGGAGTAACTGAAAATCCATAAGAGTAAGATAAAAAACAAAAAAAATAATTTATGAAAAAGTTAATTTTAACAATTATGTTAGCTGGAACGTTATGTGTAAATGCACAAGACGGAACTTCAGTTAGCTCGAACACAAACGCATCAGACAAAATTGAAATGTATTCTGATTTAGTTAAGGTAGCATGTACTAATGGACACGCTGGAGATGCTAATATGATTATGTTATCAGAACAAATCAAATGTCTTTTAACTGAAGATCAAGCTATGTCAGTTGATCAGAATTTAGCTAGACCAAATGTACGTCAATCGTTATGCCATAACGAATGGCCAGAAGTGATTACCATATCTAAAGCTGATTTAGAAAAATTTGCATCAAGCTACAATACATATAATAAGAAGTTTCCTAGCACATCTGCAACTAAAGGAACTACTGCACCAAAAACAAACACTACTCGTTAATACTTTAATGGAGTCCGGTATTTGCACCGGACTTCTTTATTAAATTAAACTTATGACAGTAATTAAAAGCACAATATTATTTTTTGGAGCAATTGTATTTATAAATTGTATACTTTTAAAAGTAGATACAATAAACGCAAATAGGTCTAATGAAAAGAAAAAAGATATTTGTACAGATTTAATAGACTCTCTAAATGAGATTATCGTAGATCAAAAAGAACAGATACATTTTTTAAGAGATGAACTTCAATTTAGGGAATCTGAAATTAGTTATTGGGGTCATAAGTATGACTCAATTAAACAAAAAAAATAAAAAATATATGTTACGAAATAAATACAAAAAACACAATGCCGAGCTAATTGATGAGCTTCTTAAAAAAAATCATTCGACTATTGTTCTATCAATTAATTTAATAGGCACTTCAAAAGTTAAAGAAAACTTTATTTATGAATGTGTTTATTTAGATCAAGGATCTGTAAAAAACATTTCAATTATAGCACAAGATGTAACTCAAGCTCTAGCGCGATTGGAACCTTATGTAAATTTAGGTATTCCTGAGCAAACACTTAGAGTGATGTTAGGATCTGAAAGGCTATCGTTTTAATAATCCGTGAAAGGCACATTACTCATACTATTAATTTTGCTAACTAAATGCACACTGCAACCTAAGCTACTTACTGATGAGTTAGCTGAATGGTCAGTAGATAAAGATGTAGTGTATTATTTAGATGAGCCTATTGCAAAGATTGTAGTTTGGGAAAAAGCAACAGCCATACCAATAAACAGTACCTGTGATCGTACAAAAGATTACAAAAGCAAAGAGCACTATGAATTAATACATGGCATTAACTCATTAGAAACATTAATAGTACGACTTAATAAGAGTCCAGATTTAAACAATAAACTAATTAAGTTTGTTAACACCAATTATAAAGGAATAAGAATAATAAAATAATATGAAAAAAATAATTGAATTTTTAACAGTAATTGAATCGTATAGAATTAAATGTATGATTCACCAAGGATGGGGCAAGATATGAAAGAAACATTAATAAAAATAGAACAATGGGTTAATAAACATTTTGCTTGGTTTCTGACCAATGGCAATAAGTTAATAGCTAATAATAAAGAAGAAATAATTGAGAGTGCAAATGATTTGTATTCTTACGTATTTTGGTATAACGTTTACAAGTCGACTTGGTATGCAATACCTCGAGACGCATACGCTGAATTTTTTGCTGGAAATTATAATGTTGAAGGCTCGATAAAAGCTAGCAAGATAGAGACGCTAATAAATATTATAGAAAAAAACATAGTAGTTAAATACTAATGCATAAATTAAAAAATGTATTAGATAAAATTGGAATAGCTAGTATATTACTAATAGCATTACTGGGTATAATTTCCGAGCTTGAAAATCTATATACTAATTTTGCAAAATAACAATTAATAAATTCAATTAATTTATTTTATTACGATATTTATTAGTAAATTAATTACAAATTTGTATTAATATTAATGTTATTTAAACAACCATTTCGTCAATGATTAGTACAAAATTCTCGTTATTCATAGCAAGTATATCTTCAGCTGTCGCATATATTTTATCTTATATTTTCGACGTAACATCAAATAATTCAGAACAATATTTAGCTGTTATAGCTGTTATGTTTATGGATGGATTTTTTGGAATTTGTGCTGGCATAAAAAAAGAAGGCTTTAAAACATGTAAAGCTTTACAAATACTAAAAAACATTTTTACATGGATTATAATATTAACAGTTACTTTAATGGTTGAAAAAGGGTTTTCTGGAACATATTGGTTAAGTGAAGTTATCATTACTCCATTTTTAATATTTCAAATTATCAGTGCTCTTAAAAATGCATCAATGGCTGGGTTCATTAAAGGTAAACTTTTAAATGAAATTCTCGATCGAATTGATAAACATAAAGGTACTCGAAAGAAAAATATTACCGAAAAATAAATTTGGTACTTTCAAAAGAATACTTTAAATTAAAGTATGGATAGAAAATCAAATTATACAGACATTGCAATATGGGTTGAAAATATAATCAACTCTTCTAATTCCATTAATCAATGGAGAACATCTAGTAAATTAGTATCACAATTTGAGTCATGGTTAAATACCTATACTGATTTGAATTCCAATGCCAAAAGAAATTTAATAATTCATTTGAAATCTAAATGCACAAATAATTCTTTTGAAAATCTTTAAAATAAATTTGGTATCTTCATAAGAATATCTTATCTTAATGTATAGATAAAAATATAAGATATGGATTTTAAATTGTTACAAAAGGTAGTTGATGAGCTTAATTCAACTAATAGTACAAATGACAAAAAAGTCATTTTGGCAAAGTATAAAAATGACGAGTTTATTAAAAAGGTATTGTATTATACATATAATCCATTTTATCAGTATTATGTAACTCCAGCTACTCTTGAAAAAAATTACGATGATGATTTAGGTACACTGTATAAGTTTTCAGATTTATTTGAAATGCTTGACATTTTACGTAAGCGAGAAGTAACTGGTCACAAAGCTATTAATTCTGTAAATGATTTTTGTTACAAACATGAAGAGTTTAAAGATTTAATTTACAAAATTATTGGTAAAGATTTGGAAATTCGAATGGGTGATAGTTTAATTAATAAAATTATTCCAAATTTAATTCCAACCTTTGACGTTGCATTAGCAACTCCATTTGAAGATGTAGAAGTTGATTTTGCAACAAATACTTGGTATGCTTCTAGAAAATTAGATGGAGTAAGATGTTTAGGTATTGTAGATGAAAATGGTAAAGTATCACTTTGGTCTCGTCAAGGTAACCAGTTTGAAACTCTTAAAAAAGTTGAAGATGAAATTGCTAGCTTAGGTCTAACAGATGTAGTTTTTGACGGAGAAATTTGTTTAACTAACAAAGACGGGTCAGATGACTTTCAAGGTGTTATGAAACAAATTCGTAAAAAAGATCATACTATCGACAATCCTAAATATTTAATATTTGATCTTGTTACAGGACAGGAATTTGAAGATAAAATAGGATTTCGTGATTATTCTGTAAGATATCATACTTTACGTAATTTAATTATTAATAAAGGAATGAAGCATTTAGAGTTGGTACATCAATCAATTGTAATGGATAGAAAGCATTATATCGAACAAATGGAGAATGCTGATGCTAATAAGTGGGAAGGATTGATCCTGCGTAAAAACCGGGTTTATGAAGGTAAGCGCACTAAAAATATGCTTAAGTGTAAGTCGTTTCACGATGCTGAATATACAGTAATTGATTTAGAGTTTGGTCCTTTTAGAATGATTGAGAATGGATTGGAAATTACAAAAGATGTTTTATCCAATGTGGTAATTGAACATAAAGGAAATAAAGTTTCGGTAGGATCTGGCTTTACAATTGAAGAGCGTGAGTTCTTCAAAGCTAATCCAAATGAAATACTTAATAAAGTAATTACCGTTAAATATTTCGAAGAGACTCAAAATCAATCAGGAAATTATAGTTTAAGATTTCCGACAGTAAAGGTAATTCATGGTAATAAAAGAACTGTATAATGGCTAAAAAGAAAACAGAAGAAGTTCCAATATTTAAAATGAAAAAACCTACTTACAAAGTAGGAGATAAAGTTGTCGTAACATTTTTAGGCGCTGAACGAAAATGTGAAATAATAGAAATTCAAAAGATTAATGATAAATGGATGCTTAAAGCCAAAGACATTCATGATGGATTTAAATACGTTCATATAGGAATTAACGGCACAGAAAAATTTGCAAATATTTGGGAACAATCAAAAGAAAATTTGGATAATACAAATGAATAATATATATTTAATTATTAGAAATAAAAAAGTTATGATTAAATTAACAGCAATTGCAGTAACTTTAGGAGCCGCTTTGTATAGCTCAATATCATTAAACAATACAAAATCTATAGCATTTACAGATCCTTATTTATTAGGATATGATAGTATTACAATTGCAACGTCTCCTCCGGCTAAACAAATGTATTTTTACATTAAAAAATATTGTTTAGAATATAATATTCCAGAAGAATATGCATTTTCATTAGCATATCAAGAAACTAGATACAAAGGCCCGTTAGATAGTCTTTATAATCACAAACAACGATCTGTATGTGGAGCTTTAGGCCCAATGCAAATAATGCCAGCAACAGCAAAGATGGTATATGGCACTGCAGTTGAAAAAAATAAATTGCGTTCTGATATCGATTTAAATGTAATGATTTCAATGAAATTATTAAATACATTACATACTAAATATCAAAATTGGGGTCTAGCTTTTGGAGCATATAATACTGGCAAACCTCGTATAAATCAATATGCTAATCGAATTTTAAATAAACAATACGTTTGGATTAATAACTAAAAAATAAATCATATGGCAAAAGTAAAAAACACAAAATTAAAAATCGATTGTTTAATGCAGTGGATGGGTACTCTATCTAGCAAAAAAACTAAAATTGAAACCAAGCAACGTCCAGAACAATATGTAAAAATTAAAGGACGAAGATAATCAATGCTCCCATCGTCTAGGGGTTAGGACACGTCCCTTTCACGGATGAAACGGCAGTTCGATTCTGCTTGGGAGTACGACATAAGGTCAGCTGCAACCTGCTAAACGGTGAAGGAGGGTAACCAGGCCTCTATAAAAGTAGAAACAATGTCTCCCCACTTTCTTGTTCCGTGCACGGAAAGGGTTTATAAGGAGCATTTTAGACAATTAGCTCAGTTGGTTAGAGCGTATCCCTGATACGGATGAGGTCGTAGGTTCGAATCCTGCATTGTCTACTAATAAATAAATAGAAATATGAAAAAACAGTTAATAATTGTAGGGCTTGTAATAGCTCTAGTAAGTTGTTCAGTTGATAAAGAAATTATCAGTAAAGCTGAATTTGCAAAATGGTCAACAAAAAATGACACTATCTTTTATAATACAAAGACAGTTGCTTATTATGACCATTCAGAATATGAATTGAATCCAGGCCATGGCAAATTTGCTAAACCAATTCAAGAACTATCTATAACTCAATTGTATTTTGATGTTAAGACAGATGAGCTAATTAAATTCATACATACATTGCATCCTAGACAAAAAGTAGAAATAGTAGTACCTCGCCATTAATAAATAAAAAGTTATGATGCATAAAGTAAAAAGGTTTGTACAAAAAGTAGCACTTAAAACTCTTAAAGTTACTCAAGCAAAACCAAATCAAGATGAAAAATCAGAATATGAAAAAGAATGTATTTCGGTTTGTAAAGCACTTATTCATAAAGAATCTAGCGTGTTGTTATTATCTCCTTTATCAGGTAAGCGATATATTAAAAGTCATGATGAGCAATTATTTATTATTATTGAATCAAGTTTAATTACAATTGTTAATCATCAATATAGTTACAATATTAATATATGGGGCAAAGCTTTAGATAATATCGTAAGAAATTTTGATATCGAAGTTGAAAAACGTCGAGAAGCTATGGAGATGGAAATTCGTTCCAATGTAAAACATTCGCTAGCTAATATATTTAAAAATTTATCAAATGAAAAAATTTAATTCGTTATTTTATTTAGGATTGACATTGCTGTTATTTCCTATACTTATTTTCATTGTAGTAGCTTATGCTAGCTCTCGACCTGCCAAGATACAAAAGACAGAAACTCAAGAAGTAGTTGTTATTAATATAAAGCCAAAAGAAATTGTAGTAGATACAATAAAAGAATCAAAGCCAGCTAAGTCAGTTAAAAAGAAAAAACCTGAAGTATCTGATTCTATTAAATCTATAATTCGAAAGGACACTTTAATTCAAAAGGATACTTTAATAAGTAAATAATACGAAAGAAACCTTAAAGAAAATTTGGTAATTAAAAAATAATATATTAAATTTATAATAATTAATAGTAATTAATAACTTAAAAATAAATTATGTATCAAGGTGAAGTAAAAACAAATGCCGTTAAATTCGGAAGCTATGGAATTATTTTAAATAAAGAACAGCTATTTTATTATATGGATGGTGAGCTGTCTCGAGTAGCAGACGTTACTCATGAATTTACTTTTACAGATTTATATGATTTAGCTATGAAGATAGCTGGTAAAAGAAATATATCTAAAGTTAGTTTCGTTCATAGAAGTGATATTGTTAATGTAAAATAATTATGATGCCAAAAAAATCTAAATATCGTATCGTACCGACCACCAATGAAAAATTTGGAGCGTGTTGGGCACTTAAAGAAGGAGAACTTGTAATTGGAACCTTTATTAGTAAAAAACATGCCGAAGTTAAAAAGGGTCTGTTGGAAAAACAAACTAAAGAAGATTTTCTTTTAATTAAAACAGTTAATCAAGAATTAAAGATTGAAAATTAATGAAAGTTAAAGAAGCCGTTGTTTTAGCAGTAATACAAATTGTACTTTATTCATTGATATGTGTAAATTATCGAGCCATTGCACAATTGCATTATCACGAAGCGGCCATGGCAGATTTTTTAATTGCCTCAATGAATTTTTTTGTAATTAGAAAAATTGCACAATCCGGAGATGCTTTTCATCAATGGGTAGGGTATGTAGTAGGATCTGTAATAGGATCATATACAGGAATTTATTTATCAGTAATAATTAACAATTAAAATATAAAAATGGAATTGACATTAAAAGATAAAAAGCTAATTGAAAAATATAAGAAAAAAGTTCGTAATCAATATCCTGAAGCGTATTTGTCTTGCATAGGATCTGGATATTATACTATTGTGCAAGAAGAAGAAAATTTAGAAACTAAAGACGTATTGGCAGAATATTATTTACAGCCTGTTAACGATCAACTTAAAGCTTGGGAATTGGCGTTTACGTCAGTAAAAATTAATCAAAATTTAAACAGAACTCATCCACTTCGTATTGAAGGAATGAATATGGAAGCTAAAATTGCTCGAGTAGAAGCTAGAAGATTAAAGAAAGAAGATTCAATGGAATCTAGAAAAATAAGGAAACACGATAATTATTAATAAATTAGAAAGTTATGTTTAAGAATCTTTTCAGCTCGAAAAAGAAATCAGACAAAGTTATGGAAGCATTAACAATGTCTGAGTATGGTCAGCATAGTGAAGATCTTCACATTGACACTGCTTCTGTACATGCAATAGAAGATGAAACGGAAGTAATTACAACGAAAACAATTTATCCAATCCATAATGGAATACCAACAGACTGTTCCGACGAATATTTATTTACCGAACCTAAAATTAATGGTTGGCCATCTGTTTTAGAACAAGAATTATGCTTTTATGGATTGATGTGGTTATATAAACCTACACATTCTATTTTAGATGTAGGCTGCGGAAGAGCAGATTTATATGAATTTTTACGTACTGTATATCCTAATAATGAAATTGATTATATTGGAATAGATTCTAATGCAAATATATTACAAATTGCAGAACGTAAATATCCAATTTTACAAAAACGTTTAATTAATTCTGATATATTATCATACGATTCAGAATTTATTAATTATAAACATGATTGGGTATTTGCATCAGGTATATTTAATATTCAAGAGCATTCCGATCAAATCGAATATACTAAACTTGTAATTGATACAATGGTACAACTTGCTACCGTCGGAGTTGCATTTAATTTATTGACAGCAGAGTTATCTTCGTTACCAGAATCAGAAAGATCTCAATGGGTACAACATGATCCGAGCTTTTGGTTAAACTATTTAATTAAAAAATATACAAAAGTTATTAGTCGTTCAGATTATATGAAAGGCGACATTACTTTTATTATACTAAAATAAAAACAAATAAAACAAACAAACATGATTATTACAATTGTAACGTTAGCGGCCGTAGCTGCTACAATATTTGGGCATATAGTTCAAATGAAAAAAATGAATAAATGGAAATATTCATCAGAAGAAAAAGACTCTATTAATAAAATTTTACGAGCTCATATGAATAATGTAGAATCGGAATTAAAAGCTTCTGCCAATCACATTAGAATTTTGCAATCAGAATTGCAATCTTTAAAAGACAAAGCAAAGTCTATTAATCAAAAACCAAAATCTGATTTGGTAACCAAGCCTGCATCACAGCCAAAAAAGAATTTTAAAAAATCTTTTAAGCCGTCTTTAAAAAATCCTGTAGTTAATAGCGAAGTTTTAGATTTATCTAAAAAGTCTTTATAATGAAACCTGCTCCTTTTGAGCAATTTATTAAAAGTTTATTAGATAAAACTAATTGCGCTGATGCATTAAGAAATTTAGCGGAAAAAAATATTCCACTACAAGGTAATAATTTAATGTCCGCAGTAGATTCAATTTTATTAGAAGAGGCTATTGCGGGTCAATTCGACACTGTAGGATATTCAGATACTAGAACACAAACAAATGTTTTATTAAAACTATCTAAAGTGTTACATGCTATTAGTGATACAAAATGTAATGATTATTTAACTGTATATATATGTATGAAATATGTATCCGATGGATATGCTTTGACAACAGAAATTACAAGCGTTTTAAATACTATTTGGAAAAAATATGAATAATACAGATACTATATTGTTCCTTCGTAATGTATTAGATGAAGAAGATTTAATAAAATTAAATACCGCTAATCAATTAAAAGATTTAGATGACAGAATATTATCATTGCGATCATTTTTTAATCAACCAAAAATTTTTAATAAAATAAAAGTAATAATAGACCCTTCTTGGGTTTGTTCTAAGATAATTATTAAAGGAAAAGATTATGAATTTTAACGAATATATAATTGATCAAGATGACTATGAATTTTTTGATAGTTTACCGAAGGATGAAAAAATTCTGTTCTTATATGATTTAATTTGTGATGACGTATATGGAATTGGTTCAATAAATTCCATACCAGAAGATACCACTCAAGACTTAAATGAGCCTACTAAAAATATTAAAGATGAGTTACCGAAAGTAGTAGCTAAGTCTATTAATGAATTTAGTAAAGTAAATATACTTGTTATTGATAATAACATTATTTTAAATTCAGATTCTAAAAAATATATTAATGAAGTTATACATGATATGATCAATGACGGATGTATATTATCTAAATATGTGTTATCTAAAAAATCGCTATTAATATTTAAGCAACAAAAATATTGTCAAGCTTATAGTATAATAGGAAAAGAAGCAAAAATTTGTAAAAATTAAATTGTTATGTTTACAATTAAAAGAGAATTTATACAATGGGAAGATGGTTTAGTAGAAGTTATTGAAAAATACGCTACTCATCGAATTAAAGATGTTAATGGGCTTAAAACTTTATTAGACTGTGATGTGGTGTTACGTAAGGACGACACTACTTACATCTGTCGCAAAGTAAGTGAAGCGGAGCTAGTAGAAGATGAAGTAAATGAATTGCTAAATTAAATTTGGTACATTCAATAGAATATCTTATCTTAAATTAAATAAAAAATATATAATGACAAATATCGGTTACGCATGCATCAACATGACATTAGGTAAGCAAGGCATTCTTACTGGCAGAGCAATGAGAGCTGCTACATTGAAAGAAAAAGGTATAGCACACGCTTCTCAATTAGCATTGGCTAATGCAAAAGATTTAGAATTGATTCTAGAATGGAATTTGCTAAATGGAATTCACTTTTTTCGTTTAGGTAGCGATTTATTCCCATGGGGCAATAAAGTAGATGTAACTCAGTTCCCTGACTATAAAGAGATAGTAAGCGTCTTAGCTCGATGTGGGCAATTTGCCAAAGATAATAATATCCGCATTACCACTCATCCAGGTCCATTTAACTTACTTGCATCTCCTAAAGAGTCTGTAGTTATTAATACTATCAAAGACTTAGAAATGCATGCTTTACTATTTGACTTAATGGGGCTTTCTCGAACTCCATATAATAAAATTAATATACATGTAGGTGCTACTTATGGAGATAAGTATGGTGCTACTGAAACTTGGTGTAAAAATTTTAAAAGATTATCTGAAGGTGTTAAATCTCGATTGACTATTGAGAATGATGATAAAGCTTCCATGTATTCAGTTAAAGATTTACATGAATTAATTTATGATGTTGTAGGAATTCCAATTGTGTTTGATTATCATCACCATACATTTAATGACGGAGGTCAGTCAGCAGAAGAAGCTTTGAAATTAGCTATGTCTACTTGGAAAGATATAAAGCCGGTT
>Ga0209596_1004044_pt1 | contig 11309 bp, 14 predicted proteins | sample M_130807_MF_Meta_FD_187314 | JGI IMG/M metagenome (GOLD analysis project Ga0209596, IMG submission 187314) | Freshwater microbial communities from Lake Montjoie, Canada to study carbon cycling - M_130807_MF_MetaG (SPAdes) (version 2) | ecosystem: Environmental > Aquatic > Freshwater > Lake...
AACCGACTGACTCATCTGCGTTACCACAAAACAGACGGTGTTAGTGTTAAAGGTGGCGGTAGTAGCGAAAACGGATGAATACTCAAAACGACTAATTGTGTTTTCAACAATATTAAAACCCGACGGATTGGCGGGTTGAGTAACAGTTGTGGCAACACTAAAGGCAAGATCGCCAGAGTTTGCGGTTGGTCTTGCGGCTAATTCTGCGCGAACAAGAAAGTGGGGAGTGTAAATAGTAGCGCCGCGTAAAAAATTCACACCATAGCTAAAACCAAGGGGCTTTAAGGCTTCTGAATGAGGAATAACAAAAAATCTGTTTGTTTCGTTATGGCGAACGATGGCATTTTGCCGGGTGTTAGTTACTTGGCCGGTAATGCTGTTAACATACAGATCAATGCCGAATAGATCCTGACCAGTAGGAGCGGTAAATAAATTAAAAGACATAGTTTTTAAAAGGCCAGATCGCGAATAACTGGCACAACGCAGTTTATGGCAAAGGTGTCTGAGGTAAAAACGCGGTTGTCGGCTTGTTCTATTTTAAATGCACCAACAAGCGAAAGTGATGTTGAGCTGCCTAAAGATTGCCTGCACAGATCTCGCAAGGAATTTGAGCTTGAGGTAATTACAAAGTCACAAAAGTACATATTCCTTGCTGAGTAACTGTTCGAGGCATCACTATAATCGTGACTAAATGGAATGGTTGTAGCGCTAAAAAGAAGATCTGAGGATGAGTCTGTTTCTCTAATAAAAAAGCTGACTGTGGTGGTATTAGTATTTAAGGCGCTGGCAGTTACTCCAGTGTTAATGCCCACTGCATAAAAACTGAAGCTGTTAGGATAAAGATTTACTCCGCCAGTAGGTGTTGTAACGGCGCGATTACTTAAATTTACCTCAATTAGTTGGCTGAACGGGTAAAACATACGAAAGACAGCGCTTTCGGTCGTAGTGGTAAAAATAAATGGCACTGACATGAAGCTGGCCTTTAGGAAATGTTAATGGCTAGTGGATCTGTCCCCTGCTTAGCGATGGCGTAACCCACAAAGCCGCGTGGATCGGAGAAATTGTCGGCCACGTCGAAGTTTGCTAGGCGGCCGCGTAGGACAAAGTTCCTGCCAGATGGAGCGGCCGAGACGGCGGAAGATGCCAGCCCATAGGCGATCTGGTTGGCGCTCATGACCACACTGTTAGTGGTGGCGGTAGCAATAACCTCGACGCCGAACTGATGGCGCTGGAGCTGGCTAACGACGACGATAGGCTGGGCTAGGATAGGATAACTATTGTAGGTAATGCCGGTAATGTTTGAGCTTTGAGTGGTGGGAGTAGAGGCGGTGGTGGCCTCGCCCACATCCACTACCACCCACCACTGGACGGAGGCGGTGGCGTCCTTGGTCTGAGCGGCTATGTCGAAATTAAAGGAAAGGGTTTGATTCGCTCTAAACATCTTATCGTTTACGGCTACCTCAAAAAGCTGGCGAGTATAGGCGGTGGGGTAGTAGGTGCGGTTATTTTGGTAGGGGTTAACCTGGTAGATAAGGCCGCGCGTGCTTTCTGCTCCGACGTAGGCGATGCCGCTGGGGAGGGTGGCGCCTGGGATTGCTCCAATTCGTGAAATAGCCAGATCTAGGCCGGAGGTGTAAGCAGAAACTTTATCCACAGTGGTAGCGGTAATAATGGCCGAACTGGGGGCTGTGCCAACGGTGACGGACAAGGCGCGGAGAAGATAAGGCGCGGAGATGAGAGAGCTGATCGTGCCGATGCCAGAATCCACAGCGAAAGCGGCAGTGGTAAATAAGACCTCTGATTTTTCCTGTACGGGTATGACGTAAGGCACGGTGGTGGTGCTTAGTCCTACTGCCCCTACTGCGGGCAGAATGTCCTCAATGACTGTCATGCGATCGGTCAGAGAGTTTAGGTAGTCTTGTAATGATACAACCTGGGCGATGGTGTGGGTGTGAGCTTGGAAGGCGCTAGCGGGGCCAGCGGAGGAGATCATCACGGCCCAGCCGGGGGTGGTGGTAGCGGATCCTTTGTTGGTCACGATGACCGATTGGGAGGTGGAGGTTTGAACGCTGTAGCTAACGGTGTTAGCTAAAAGGATCCCTGTGGAATAGTTCTCACGAACAGAAAGGTGGATGGCCTCTGTGCCAAGATTGTGCGCGATAGTCCACGGCCCAGTGCCTGTGACTACACGCGTGTAGCTCTGGATCCCGGTGATGACTTGGTCTGCGGTAAAGGGAATGTAGTTAACGGGCTGAGGCGGGTTAAGCCAGTTAATCGGCTGGGCGGCCGCCAATCCTGTCCACGCACCGTCTGCCTGCACGACCATATCCTGCTGAAAGACGGTAATGTACTGGACATTAGGAGTGGCTACGGTGCCGTAGTTAATCCCCAGCTCGCAGGTGAGAGGGTGGGTAACTTCGTAATCGCCACGCAACGCGGCCAACATGCCTTGGGTATTAAAATCGAGATCAAAGGTGACGTCACCCTGCGGAGATACGGGAACGGAGACGGTGAGGAGATCGTGAGTGGCGCCACTCATGGTTCCTGCAAATTCTATATTTGCGACGTAGTCCTCTGGATTGCTAACTAAGAAGGATTCCCCTGCGTTTTTGGTTACACAACTGGCCATTAGGGCACCTTGAATCTCGGCCGAGCCGTCGTCTTTATTAAGCAGGGCGGTGCGCGAGGTGCCCCGGTAGATCTGAAAGGTAGTGCCGAATGAGGGCGGGATGTAGAGGCGCTGGACTTCGTTTACGTAGGTGCCTGTGAGCTCGTCGGAGTAGCCTGTGACGACGCGGGTGATGCTAGGCGGGGGTGGGACAATGAGGCCAAAGGCGGAGGTGTAGGCTAAGGGGGACTGCATAGGCCGCAGCTCTTGATAAAAATTAGAGTTAGCGGAGTAGCTGGTGACGCGGACAAAGCTGTCGGGCACTAGCTCGTTTTGGACGATGGAGATGCCAGAGGTGGCCACCCAGTTAGAGGTGCGGGAAACGAGGTAGGATCCCTGATCCTCAATGACGGCCCAGCCAGTAGCGGCAGAGATGCTGTTAAGGACAGCGGCCACGCTGGCGGCGGTGGATCCGTAGGTGATGACGGTGGAGGTGACCGAGTTAACCAGTACCTTGAACGAGCCGGAGGTGGGGGCGGCGTCTACTGGGCCATAGCTGAGGCGGGCGGAGGAAATGGATGGAGCGGTGACGGTGGTGACGTTGTTATTGGTCTCCGTAAGACGCACCGCTAGGGTAAAGGTATCCCCTTGGACAATAGTGGGGAGGGTGACGTTACCCGGATCGATGGTGTAGGAGGCGGTACGAGAGGAAAGATTGCCGAAAAGGTAAGTAGCCATGAATAACTAGCAAGGCTTGTCAATCGTACGAACGAGGACGCATAGGAACAAGGAGGACGCCAGTAAAGTAGTTAGGGTCAAAGGTGGATCCGCCCGCTAGGGTCCAGATGGGACCAGCTTCCTCGTATTTTGAGTTTAATTTCCTAACCGCTAGATCGGCTAGGAGTTTGCGCTTGACCCTTAAGCGTTCGTTTTTTTTAAGGCTCATATCGAGATGTAATGGCCTGCTAGTTTGTTGCGGTTAATAAAATCGATCATGGCTTGGCTGTACTCGTTGCTGGCGCTGAGTAGGCCGCCTAGAATGACCGCGGCCTGTAAAGCTCCGCCTGCCAGTGGGCTAAAGAAGCTAATGCGATTGGTTACATCGAGAACAGGTTGAAATGGACTCCAGAAGGCAAAGTTCCAATAGGCGTTGTAGCTTGTGGCAAAAACCCACTTTATGTCTGGCAATCCTTTTTTATCGCCTGGCGGTTTAAGAGCAAAGATGGTGCAAATTTTTGTGGCCTCGTAGGGGTTATCAAAAAATCTGTCTTGAGCGATATCTACGGCCGATAGATAACTTTTAGGCGGGGTATATTTGTTAACGGATTCAATGTTAAAGCCATGACCTTTATGTTGGATATACTTGGGATCTACATTGATGCCTGTAAAATCCTCCGTGTTTGCCTTAGTCACAGTAAGATCAAGGGAGGTGCGCAAAGTTTTTACAACTATGTCTGTGGCGTAGATATCGGATTTCGGCAGGTTACCAAATTTTGGAGGCACAACGTCTTGATCAAGAGGATCAAAAGCCCTCCAATTTAGCTGAAGGGTGGGTTTTTCATCTAGGTAAACGCGAATAGGTATGGTCCTGTCTATGGTTTCACCTTTTTCCTGACTTTCAGCAATGACGCGATCGCGGGCCACCTTAGGCGCTTTATCAAATTCCATGTAGGACCAAGGCGGAAAGCAGTTTACCAGTCCAGGGATAAAAAATGGGGTTAAGTTATCAAAACGATCAGTTCCCATGGTGACCGTCCAAGGATGGTTCCACTTTTTACCAGCATCTCTTAGATCAAAAAATCTGCGTGGCAGATACCGTTCTACTTTATTTAAAAGTCCATCGTATGTTTTCTTGGTGTATTTCATGCGGGCCAAAATACAACACGATGCTGAGTTCCTACTTTGTAAGGGCGTAAGTAGACGTTGTGCATAGTAAACTGATGTAAAACTCTGTCTGCATTCATAAAAGCCAGAGGGACGTAAAATTCTCTTTTGCCATTTAAACCATCGATTGCACGAGCCGGATGAGGGCCGCCAAGAACCATATCTGGTATTATTATTTCTTGCTCATGAATTTCTTGAGAGTTTAGACAGTCAATATAAATAGCATTAATTCGATCCAATGAGGCAGGCCCTGTAGTATCTTGAAGAATAACAACACAGAACAACCACTGCTCATCCGGCCCCTTGGGGGGGATTGAGGGTTTAATTAAACCTTTGTTTTTTCCCTCGTGTAATATGTCCACTAGTTGTGGTGTGTTTCCTGTTTTTATTTTCGGCGATTCATTGTTTACGTATCCCTCTGACACGGTATATAATTTATCACTTAACAGATTAATTTTTAGCGGGTAGGCAAAGTTTAAGGCGGAAAATTCGGGCAGTAAGGTTATGTTTGTGCCATTACTTGTCTCGTTAATTTGGACGCGGTTGTCTGTGCTTAATGCTTTTTGTGAATCGACGTAGGCCACTAAGCCATTAAATTTTTCTAGGATATTATCCCCCTTTAAGGCCCTGAGTCTTGTGGGGATCATATTGTTCCTGGCGTTTTTCCTTTAATATAAAAATTATCAGCCACACCTGTTGCGTCGAGCAGGACATACTCTTGAATAATTTGCCAGGCTTCTCCCTGACGGGTGACGGACGGCGCCTGCATCATCCACTGACGAGGAATTTCTTTTTTATTTTCGTCAATATCCCCTTTGGGAATAGGCAAGATTGAGGGGAGTGTATTGGTTACTTTTCCGGTTACATCCCATATTGTGCCGTTGATTGTCTTTAAAAAGTAGGTGTGGCGGAGTACCATGGAAGGTTCCTTGTAATGAGTAACTCCGTACATGGGGTTTTTGGCGGGTTTTTTGTCGGACAGGCCGCTTGCAGTTGTATCGACATAATAGTAGGGGAAAAGGATGGTGACGCCCTCTGGGTATCCTTGATATTGTTTTAGTAAGGCATCAATGCGCGGATGGACGGCAATAGGCTTGGTTTCAAAGGAGCAAAACATTTCAAAGGTGCCCTTGGATCCTCCGTCAGTAAACACTGATCCGTCCCCAGATTCTTCGTCTTGCGATTCGTAAGTTACGTTTTGTTCAAAAGCGGAGTTGTTAATCCGCACGAAGCTAATGTTGGTCGCTCTGTAGCCAGAAACTTTTGGCGCGGAATACAAACTTGCTGCGTCAGTCAAAAAATACTTTTTATAAACTGTAGTTTTTCCTCGGTTATCAGCCGTCCCGCCGCCACCAATCATTTCAACGCCAGAATGAACCCCCCCACCTTCCGCGGGAACTGAGCTAGAACCGCGAGCCATTAGCTAAATACCCCTGCTTTTTTAATTAGTGTGTCTAATTTGTCGTTAATTCCTGCTAAATCAGGCGGGTTTTCTAGCTTCACAGGTTGTACTCGTTGGGCCTCTGTACTTGAGGGAATGTCAAGAAGTTGGGATGCTTGCGGTATGGCACCGACGATTGAATCTGTCTGTGATTTTGCCCGGCTCAATGATTGCTGACCAAACCCAGCTTCTTTCATTGTCTGCTCTAAAAAGTCCTGCAAATCAACGGCAAGTTTTTGGGCGTCAAACACGTCTTGAGCGCCACCGCTTGAACGAGCTTTAGCGCTGGCGGCCGCGGCCCGTTCTTCTAGTAGCTTAATCTGCGCGGCTGAGCCCTCACGTTTTGCTTGCAAATCCTCAATCTTAGGGGCCAGTGCGGCATTTTTGTTATCCATTTTAATCTCAGAAGCAGTTTTAATATCACCTTGGTCTGCGTTTTTATTTTCTTTGAAGGCTTTTCTTTGGTCAACCTCCAGCATTATTTTTGCACGAAGCTCCTTTTTTAATTTGGGATTATCTAATTCCTTTTGTAATTCCTTGTCTGAGGCCCCCCGCAACACCCTATCAGTTTGTTTGTTTTTTAGATCTTGCTGATCTTTTGTAATGTTTGAAAACAGGTTTTTAAATTTCTTTTCTCCTGAAGCAACTTGAGAAATAGAGGCTGCAAATGTAAGCATTTGCTCAGCTCCAGTAGCAAAAAATTGAATTAAAGGGCTTGTGGCAACGGCAAATGTGCCCATCAACGACTGTAGCGTTAGGCTCAATTGCTTAAACGTATCGTCAATTTTTTCAGCAGACATGACTGCCGAATCGCTTGCTATGCTCATAGTCGCTGCAAGTTTTTGAATTGCCGCTCCGCCCTCTGCCATCATTGGAGCAAGCGCTAGAAACCCCCTCCCAAAAATTTGCACGCCCAACGCCGTTCTAGTTACCGGGTTTTCTATTTTACTTAGTCCGTCTGCTATCTTAATGAAAAGATCCTCTGGACTATTCTTTTTTAAATCCTCAAGACTTACCCCAATCGATTGAAATATTGGCGCAAGAACTCCTCCTTTTTGCCCAGCGGCAAAAGCAGACTGTGACATAAATTTTAAAGCACGGGCAACATCATCCATGCTTGCTCCAGATAATTCGGCCACGCCGCCGAGTCTTTGTAAACTTTCAGCAGATACGTCAAAGGCTTTGGACAGTTTAGCTACTTTATCTAGCTTCTCAATCGATTGCTTAAAACTTGAAAGTACAGCATCAAAAGCAAAGGCGCCTACAAGGAGGCCGCCTACGTTTCTGGCAAACCCCTTTACCTGGCCCTCCATAGTTTTTAGACCTGTGGTAAACGCGGCGTTAAGTATCCCCACCCTAACTTTGAGTTCTGCGCCCATAAATTATCTAAAGCCGTTGGCGCCTGCCTCGTAATTCAAAGCGGATTCTATGGCTTTTTCCATTTTAAACCTTTGAATGTCAAGAGCCCTCTGCTGTTGGCCTGCATTCAAGCAGTTAGCAATCCAAGGCACGTGATTGATCATATCAACAAAGGCATCCCCCAAAGACATAGACCGATCAATTACCGTGCCGCCGCCTTTGCCTCCTGCGTGACGTTTAACCCAGGCAGGAACAGACTGCTGTTCGTTGCCCTCAGCCCCACTCCTGCCTCTTGTACCACCTAGTGCGATGGCACAGGCCGCCCAGCCGGATTTAGCTATGCCCACCCGTTTCTGGACTTCCTTTATGTAGTTTTTAAGCGGGGCTGCGTTTGGAACGATGCTAAGCGGGTTTTGCGCTCGGCGGATCCTTGGCCGCCTGGGAATGGGGGCTAGTGCCTCGCGGTGGGATTGGCCGCCATCAAACTCCTGGACAAAGGCTAAGGACAAAGAATGGGGAAGGTTAATTCTAGTTAAGATTTTTTTGGCCTCGTCGAGCTTTCTGTCCTTGATCAGTTTTACGAATCCGCGGGCGGCGTTTACACTGGTACGAGCCACGTCTTGAAAAATGTCTGAAGACAATTTGTAGACCTTGCGAATATCTCGATGAACGGCCCCCTCGCCCAGCGCCTTGCCCGACGCGTCTTGGCCTGTAACTGCTTTAGATCCGCCAAAGGGTTGGGTTTGAAAAACAAGATTGGTAGCTACTAGCCGAGCCTGCGAGCGGATTACCTCACTGAGTGATTTTTGTGAGTGACGGTAAAAGTTTAAAAGGGCGGTGCGAAATGCAACGTCATCCACTTCAAATTGTACTGCACCTCCTCCTCCCTGTGGTTTTAGTCCAATCACTTCCCTGCCCTCCGGGCGCGGACTGCTTCGATAGCTACCAGCTCTCCTTCGCTAAGTAGATCAATGCTGGATCCCCTCTGCATAGCAAAGGCCACGTGATACCAGTACGCCTGGCCGATCGGCATGTTCCAGACGGTAGCCTCGGCCCACCCGGTAGATCCGCAGACGCTGGCCACAATGGCCAGTGACCAGGGTAAGCCTGTGGCCTCGCGGCCGCTGCTCTGTTTTTTCTCTGGCTGCCAGAGCTGGGGCAACGCATTAAAATCATCTAGGTAGGCGCGAAACTTAGTTGTCTCGATCAGGAACTCGCACCGCCAGCTTTTTAGCCAGTCCCAGATCAGGCTTTTGTCGGATAGATCCGGCAGGCGCGGGAAGACGGATCGGCAGATATTAACCGCTAGGCGTAGATCCCTAGCGCTGGGGAAAGTGCCGCCAATAAAATAGGGAGACTGGGCCACCTCCAGGTTAAACATGTGCCAGAGGGACAGAGGGCGTAGGGGTAAGCCTAAGACTTTGTGGTCCTCGCGATTGAGGAAAGATTCTGCAAAGTGGCGATTCATCGCCGCCTTACCCTTACGTGGCTAGCGTGCTGTTGGGATTGTAGATGCCAGTGGCGCTGACTTTTACCACATCGCCGACGGTCTTGGTGTAGTTCTCCGCCGTTTTCACAAATGTGTTTCCACCAACCGTAAAGGTGGCAGGAACAGACACCCCGGAGCTAATCCCCTCGATCGAAACATTATAGCGAGGGTTGTAGTAGGTGGTGACAGTAGGGGCAGTGTTAACAGTGCCGGGATCAATGACGATCTCGGTGAGCTCGCCCGTGATGGTCATGGAAATGTATTCTTCGATGCCTGTGATGCTCGTTACCCCAGTAAATCCTTTAAATGGCATATATTTAATTCCTTAGGCGATGGTAGAGAACGTGACGGATGTATTAGAAAGCCGGGCAAAGTCTGTATTGGACAAGCGCAACTCTTGGCGGAAAGCGGTGGTGCCAGATACGCCAGGGAAAGCAAAGGTATCGGGCAGGGTTTCTGTAACCGTTTCGATCCGCTTGTACTTTTTAAAATGCTTTACCACGGTGCCGTCGGTCCCAGTGATGTAGACGTATTCGTCCGTGTTACTAACGTTCTGTGAGATACCCGCCGTTACTCCATAAGTCATAGCCATATTGATTTCTCTTTAGGTGTCAACTTGGCTGGACGAAGGCGGTGAATTTTACAGAATCTTCCATCACCTTATCGTTAGATCCGGTGCTCTCCTCGCCCAGATAACCGCCCATAAGGGTAGCGCCAGCGATACTGGTCACGGCGGTGAGCTTAGTGTTTAGCCAATCAAAGTTCGTCCGATGAGCGGTCACGGTGCTAGCCACTTCCAAAGGGGTAAGGATGGAGCAGGTAAAAGTGACCTTGCGGGTGGTAGCTAGAGATCCTTCCACCACGGGCACGCTGGATTCTGCGTGAACGATGCAAGCGGGTAGTTGCAGGTCTGAGATCCTGTGACCTGCCTGGACGTAAAGCCCGGCGGGTTTGCTGGCGGCCGTAAGGTAGGCGGCCAAACCGTCCTCGCTAGTCAGGCGTAAGCTCATCGCACGTCCTCGGGATCGGCCAGCATTAGGGTGGAGATTCCTTGGTCTGCCAGTACCCCAGTGAGGCGCTTGGCGGCCCCGCCGACGGTGACGATACTCATAAGGGCGGGCAAACTGACGGCGCTGGTCAGACAAACAAACTCCGCGTTTTGCGGATTCACGAATCCCCCCATACCTAGCTCTGCGGTCTGCTCGCTGGGGGTGTAAACGCCTTGGACGGCTAGGCCGGAGATGGTGGCGGTGGTGGGCAGGGCGGAGATCATATCGGCCACGCCAGTGGTCATAAGGGTTTGGAGTTCGGTCACTGTGGGGAGCGAGTTGTCAAAGTTGCTTTAGCCAGGAGTTTTCTAGCGCTTCGACTTCGCCCATGGCTTGTTGGACGGCTATATCTAACCCGCCCCAGCCGCACAGGTAGTCGTGCCCGCCGATAAGCCCGCCTGTTTTTACTTTAGGCAGCCAGGCTAAAATATCCGCCTTCACGTTTTCGTAGTCGTGAGCGGCATCGATAAAGACTGAGTCGAGCGATTGATCGGGAAAGAAGTTGGCGCCCTTAAGGCTGGTCATGCGTAAAGGAACGAGCTGGCGCGAGACGGGTTTTACATTCGCCAAAAACTCTTGATACAAGGTGCCGTTTTTTATGCACTCTTCGCCTGCGTGTTCTTCGCTCCCTTCCCAAGTATCGACGGCGTAGATTTCTATCTTAGGAGATTTGTTCCATGCCTCTACAAGTAGGAAAGCTGTAGACCTGCCTTTCCAGCTTCCTACCTCGACGATCTTGCCGTCGGCCGGACAGGCCGCAACCATTCGGCGATAGACTCCGGCAAAGGTAAACCAGTCCTGCCCGAATTCGTGCCCAGCGTGTAAGTGCGCTAGGTGAGGATCCATTTTGTTTTCTTGTCTAATTCTGTGGCCACGCGGGTGGCGTGATGGTTCTCCTGGTGAAACTCTGGGCTAGGACAAAAGGCTCCGCGTGTGGCGCCGATATTCTGGATGCGACTTACCCTGGGGAAGATCTCCCCGTTGCCCATGCTTTCGCGTACGCGCTGGACGCCACCATCCCAAAAAGAATTATCCCAGTTAGGTAAAAGATATTTTTCCCATGCGCTTTTCCACGTAGCCCAGCCCCAAGGGGTAAACCAGTGCCGGAAGCCTGCGACGCTGGGATCTGCATCGGCGCCGTGTTGGTTGTAGGCGGAGATGGTGAGGGTCTGCTTTGGGGCGTGTGTCCTCGCCCATTCAAACCAGCGCAGGGTGTCTGGGCTGGGCACGGTATCGTCCTCAAGGTGGATGTGATAATCGCTAACCCGAAAGCCCAGCGACATGCAGTAGCGGATCATGGCGCCGCATCCTAGACGATCGAGCATGACCATGGCCTGCACTCCTTGACCCTTACAAAATTCTGCGATCTCTGGAGTTTTATCGGATGGATCAAGAACGACGACGACGTCGTACTCACTAATTCCCTCGCACTTAGCCAGGGCTTTTAGGGTGGTGGCAAAGTAGTCCGGCCTATTGTAG
>Ga0209596_1004046_pt1 | contig 11306 bp, 19 predicted proteins | sample M_130807_MF_Meta_FD_187314 | JGI IMG/M metagenome (GOLD analysis project Ga0209596, IMG submission 187314) | Freshwater microbial communities from Lake Montjoie, Canada to study carbon cycling - M_130807_MF_MetaG (SPAdes) (version 2) | ecosystem: Environmental > Aquatic > Freshwater > Lake...
CTGCAACCAACATGTTGCCTACCCACATGTTTGTTGACCCCGCCACCTATGCACTTATCATGCAACTTGCCGATACGACAGGCAGAACATTATTTGCCAACCTCAATGGTGGCTTGTCCGGCATGAACAGCATGGGTGTCGGTAATGCAACGTCACTTAGTACTGACGCTAACCGTAACGACCAAGGCCCACTTGGTTTGAAACTTGTTGTTGACAACAACTTTGCCGCTAAAACCATGGTCATTATGAAAGACATCGGCTTTGAAATTTATGAAGATTGGAAGGGCATCATGTCGCTTGACCAGCCCACCACTTTGACTCGTGCAGTATCCACCCACGGATACTTCTGCACGTTCAAAGCCAATGGTTCAATGATTCAGAAAATCACCCAGGCATAGTCGAAAGGCGGTTAGCCGCCCATGGCTGTATACCAAATCATCTTTGCTCAACTGCTAGACAACTATGCAGTGGTGCAAACACTGACCAACCCAGAGATACAGGCTGGCGAAAGCATTGTTGTTGCTAGTGTTTCGGCAACTTTTAATGGCACAAAAACTGTTTACGCAATGCCCCAATACGAATTTATTGGTGTAAACACTGAAGGCGATTTGCTTTTTGATTACAACGTGCCAATACCGAACCAGGTGCTTTACTATGTTGCTGGCACAGACACAGACCGTTACGCAGTAATCCCGCAAGGCACACTCACCCACACGCAAACTTGCACTTGGGTCACAGGGCCACAAATCGCCACATATTTGGGAATTACTACAGCGGGCGACGAAACGGCGTTTCTAGTTCAGGTCGCTTCAGCAGCAAATAATTTCTGTTACCGCCGACGCCAAGAGTCCGGCTACACCGATTCGCTAACGACTTCGCCTGGCGGAGATATCACTCTCGGCACTTTGATGTACGGATCAGCCTTGTACCGCCAACGTGGATCAGTTGACCAATTCGCCTCGTTCACAGATATGGCGTCAGCACCCACTGTAGGGCTCTCAGGCATCGTCAAACAGTTGTTAGGCATTAGCAGACCACAGGTCGCCTAAAATGGCTTACACCGACTTCCTGAATGAGGCTTTAGATGATCTGGTCACTACTCTCGAAACTATTTCGGGCCTTAGGGTTGTTAACGATCCTCGCAATATCGCTCCACCTTGCGCTTTTGTTGATGCTCCGACCGTCGAGTCGTTCAATTACAACATTGTCAAAATGACTTTTCCTGTCACACTTATTAGCAACGGCCCAGGCAACCTAGACGCCTTGCGTCAGCTGCTTGACCTGACGTCATCTCTGATCCTCAAAAATGTGGCAGTCATGTCAGCCTCACCAAAAGTTGTTACTGTTGGCGGAGCAGAGTACGCCGGATATGAACTCATCATCCCGATACAAGCACAGAACGGATAAACCTATGGATCGTTATGTCATTACTTCAAGTCGAGTTGGCGAGATCGGCACAGCGTTTGTCGCTAGTCCGTCTGACGATATTGTGTGGCTGCTTGAGGGTGGCTTTATTCAGCGTTCCGACACTCACCCTTCTAAGGGTGCTAAATTAACCAACAAGCCCGACGCGACCGAAACACAGAAAGATTGATCCGTCATGGCAACAAGCACAGTCCTCTCCAATCCAGTTTTTAAAGTCGGTGCCGTGGACCTTTCGGACCAATGCACTAGCGCAACGCTGTCGCAAAAGACGACCGCTCTGCAGGCTAACGCTTTCGGTTCTACCGCTGTCACCTATACCGCTGGTTTGCAAGACAACACTTTGAGCGTTGAACTTTTTTGGAGCACGGCGGCCAGCGAGACTTACGCCACTCTAAAATCTTTGCTTGGCACAGTAATTGCTTCAATCACCATTCAAGGTTCATCGGCTGTCACATCGGCAACTAACCCGATTGGTACTTTGACTAACTCTTACCTTCAAGAACTCCCAGTGGCTTATGCGCTTGGCGAACTCACAAAATGCACCGTTCAATTTATGGGTGGAAACTTCGCCTGGACTGAAGTTTGATCTAACAAACCCCGAACAAAGGACCCGACATGAAACTAACCATCCGATTCGACATCGGTTACGGACCCGCCACAATCACAACCACCCTTGCAACACTTGTTGCTTGGGAGCGCCGATTCAAAATGAAAACGTCTGACCTAGCCGACAATTTTGGTATGGAGGACATGGCGTTCATGGCGTGGCACTCAGCAAAAGTCCAGACCGAACACGGTCAAGCCATACCTGTGGAGTTTGACTCTTTCGTTAACAAACTTGTCAACATTGAGATTGTGAACAGTGAGCAGGGAAAAGTTATCCCAGCGGAAGTTTCCGCAACTCTTTAGCACAACTGCTGGTCCTCACGGGCTACTTTCCCCATGATGTAGACTTTGATGTTGACGACCTCCTGACAGTCGCAGAGATACTTAAGGAGCGCAACAAATGACTATGCAAGTCCAAGGACTCGAGTCCACTTTGAAGGCACTCCAAAAGATTCAGCCTGAAGTCAAGAAACAATTTTTTAAGGACGCTAAAAAGATTCTTAAGGTTGCGGTGGATGAGGCTAAAAGTTTGTATCCCGCCGAGGACGCAACAAGAAATAACGGTGGTTTCCCGTCTGGTCTGTCTCGTGCGTGGGCTCCTGGCGGGCGCCCGTTGTTCCCGTATTCGCAAGAAAAAGCGGTTAAAGATGTAAAGATTGAGACGTCGCTATCTAAAAAGAAAGACGCCGTTTTAACCATTGTTAACAAAGACGGTGCTGCTTCAGTAATTGACTATGCCGGTCTAAACAATAACAACGCTTTAGGTCGGGCGTTAAACGGTTTGTCTACTAGGCCTCGAGTTATGTGGCGGGCCTACGAAAACAATCAGGGCCGTATAGAGGACGAGATGCGACAGTCCGTTGATGAGGTTATGAAACGTATCTCGGGCCTTACGAAAGCGTTGGTGCTCTAATGGCTATTCGAATACCAATCATTACCGATCTCCAAGACCAGGGTATTAAACAAGCCAAAATCGCCTTTGGTAATTTCAAGACTGCCGTTAAGGATGCTGAGGGTGGGCTAGGCAAATTTAAGGCTGGCTCTAAATCTGTCATGGATTCCGTGTCGGCTAACAGTGGCGCCTTTGCTCTGGCTGGTGCGGCTGCTTTTGGCAAGTTTGCTTTTGAAGGCGTCAAAGCGTTTCAAGAATTAGCCTTAGGAGCAGAAAAGTTTTCTACTGCTACAGGTTTAGCGATTGAGGATGCGTCACGGTATATCGAAGTTGCTGGCGATATTGCCGTACCTATTGACGCCGTTCAAGGTGCCATTGGAAAACTAAATAAAGCAATCGGTGCAGACCCCGACAAAGTTCGTAACCTCGGCATTGACCTTGTATATCTTAAAGACGGGTCGCTGGATGTTAACGAAACTTTCCTTAACACTATTGACCGCCTCAAAAAGATTAAAGACCCAGCAGAAAAAGCCAAGGTAGCGGCTCAACTGCTCGGCAAGGGCTGGCAGTCCATGTCAACTCTTATTGAGATGGGTGCCGACGATCTTAAAAAGTCTTTAGACGATGTTTCTGAAGCAAAAGTTATTAACCCTGAGGAACTGGCGAAGGCTAAAGAACTGCGCGACGTCATAGACGTTCTTAAAGGCAAAGTAGAAGATTTGTCGCTATCTATTGGCGGGTCTTTAGTTCCTGCTTTAGGTGGCTTAGGCGATGTAATTGACGCTGGTCTTGGCGTACGAGATGTTTTTAAAAGTATCCCTGGCGCTACATGGATGTCGGATAACTTGACACCGCTCGCCCTTACAAAAAATGCTTTGGGCGCCGTTTTTGATTTGTTCAAAAAAGAAAAACAACTTATTCCTATATTTGCTCAAAATATGCGTGCTGCTAAAGACGAAACAAAAAACTTTAACAGGGCCGCTCTAAATGACATACCAACAATTACAAACACTTTTGAAAAATTGCGAGACAAAGTAAAAGAAGTTGCCGTCGAAATGTCGGCAGACCAATTTGAAAACTTTTATAGAGTACAGAAAAAAACTTTTGACGTCATTAACCCAGACTTAATTGACAATTTCAAATTAAAGTTAGATGGTCTTGCCGGAACTATGGGTGCCGATACTTGGGAACGGTTTATGACTAATCTTGACGATCCGATTGTCAGGATTATTCCTGACCGTTTGGAAAAAGTTCGAGAAAAAGTTGAGGCCGTCTATTTTGAACTTAAAAACGCTGACGATGCTTGGAACATTTTGACAAGCAACCTTAGCGAGGAGGTCGCACTTGACGAAGCAAAAATACAACTTGAAAAATTACAAGCAGCCGCCGTTCTTGCATTTGGTAGTGATAGTCAAGAACTTATAAATGACTATGATGCTCAAGCCGCTGAGTTTGCTGACCAACTGTCTAAGATTTCTGGCGAAATGGACAACATTTCATCTAAAGCAATTATCTTTAAGTTTAAAACTGAAGGCCCAGCAGCTGCTCTTGAATATGCTAGATATCTTGCTCGAGGTGCCGAGTACGGCGGACTAAGCGAATACGACGCTTTGACCCTTGCAGGTATTTCCGGCGCGCGTGCAGCTGGCGGTCCAGTCATGGGTGGTAGTTCGTATCTTGTGGGTGAACGCGGGCCCGAGTTGTTTACACCCTCGTCGTCTGGAAACATCACCGCCAACGGGGCTATGGGTGGCAACACCATCACAGTAAACGTGAACGGTGGCGACCCCAACAGCATTGTTAGAGCCTTGCAGCAGTATGTCCGTCAGTCAGGTCCAGTGCCACTAAACACTCGAGCGATGTAATGCCGACAACCCCTTGGAATTTTTTGTTAAACGGTGTCACTGATTTTACTAGCAGTGTCCTATCTATCAACATTAAACAGGGTCGGGAAAAGTATTTAGATAACTACGCTGGCGGGTCAATAGTTATCACTCTTAACAACAGCACAAACCTTGCCACAAGTTTTAGTTTTAACGACAAAATCTATGCAGCAAGTGAAACAACAGGTTTTGGTTACCGTGACGTCTTTACGGTGCAGGAAATCACTTTTAACGATTACCCTGGCAACACGGGATTAAGTACGGCGACCATTGTTGCCGTTGACCCCCTGGCACGCGCAGGCCGATATCAGGCGACCAACACCGCTTTAACTCAAGCCGCTACGACTGCCCAAATGGAACAATTTAATATTGTGGTTTTGCCAGCCGATTTGACTGTCACTGATGTTTTAAGCAGTGTTGGCGATTCGATTGCTTCAGCCCAAACCTATACAGGCACAGTGTTAGAACAGTTAAATATCCTTGAAGCAACTGAACGAGGAATTATCAGGACTAAAGCCTACGGAAGTTATACAAGCCAATGGATTTTTCCGTACGCCAGAAATGACATAGATGACAATGTGGTGACGTCTTTTACTTTTGGGCGTGAAACTTCAGCGACAGTGATTGCTTACCAAAGTTTTGAACGAATCCAAAACGGTACTTCTTTTATTAACACGGCAACCATTTTGGCTTTGGGTTTATCTGACCAGACACAAACTAATTCAACTTCAGTTACAACGTATGGTGCAACCTTTTTTAGTTCATCAACTGTTGATTACAACACCACGCAGGCACAAAATAACGGCAGCTGGATAGTAAACACTTTTGCAGATATCACAAGTCTTAGGTTTCGAATCAGTTTTAGTGATAGGGCCCAAAACTCTACGGCTTACACCGAATTTCTTACTAAGTTCCCTGACCTTGCTTTTACCCTTGCTTACCGGATACCAGGGTATTCGGTTGACACTATTGCACCAGTTGTTTTAGAGGGCTGGTCTATTAACGCTACGCCTGAACAAACTGATTATGAACTGTATTTTAGTCCGCTAAATTATTACCAGTTTTTTGTTTTGAATAGCCTCACGCTTGGCATTTTGGGTGGTGACGGTATTACTTACGACCAGCCTGAAATTGTATATGATGAAAACAGTTGGATATATAACGACAATAACGTCGAAGATGGATCACGGCTAGGTTGGTAAATTATGGCTATTACTTATCCCACAACGCTTGACGCTTTCACTAACCCGACGACAAGCAGTCTGCTGACGTCACCTTCCCACGCCCAACAACACTCAGACATCAACGATGCAGTTGAGGCCCTAGAAACTAAGGTCGCTATCGGCAACACGGTTTTAGGCACCTACACGAGTTACACGCCCACATTCCTAAATGTCACCGCAGGCAACGGCACGACGACAGGCGCTTATTGTCGAGTTAACAACTTTGTGCATTACTACGGTTCATTCACTCTAGGCACTACCTCAGCGGTGACAGGTGCTATCAGTATCGTGTTGCCTATCAACCTTAACGCTGATATGTCCACGACTTTTATGGCTCATGGTTTGTGTTGGTATTACGACCTTTCCGCCACAACACCCTATTTAGGTGTAACTAGATACAACGCTTCAGTGACCAGCGTTTTTGCTTCAACAATGAACGTCGGTGCTACTTACCCAACGGGAACAAACGCCAACGCCACACTCCCAATGACTTGGGCGACAGGCGACATCATCAACTTCAATCTTTACTACAGGGCGGCATGATGAACCTTTTAGCAGACCACGAAACTACAGCACCTGATGAATGGCTGCTAGAACGTATGAGGTTAGTCCGCGACCGTCTCCTAGTCGAATCTGATTGGGCGATGATTTCAGATACACCAACCGACAAAACGGTGTGGGCGACCTACCGCCAGCAGCTGCGTGACTTCCCCGCTACATGGACACCAGCGCCAACCGTTGACTTTCCGGAAAGGCCCTAAATCATGGCGATTTCACCTAACGACAATTTTACTGCCGGTCAAGTCCTGACCGCCACAGAATGTAACCAGTTTCCTCGTGGCGTGATGGCGTTAGCTACATCAACAACTAACTACACTTTGACCGCTACTGATGTCATTGCAACCGGTATGACCGTCACCTTTACGGCAGTTGTAAACCGTTACTATCGAGTGACTTATTACGAGGCACAAGTACAAACACCAACAGCAGTATCGTCGTTTGTTAACTTGTCAATCAAAGACACCAACGCTGCAGGCACGACTTTAAACTATGGTCGCCTACAAACTTCAGCCGCTTTACAAATAATCGGTAATGTCAACACTGTTGCCGTGATTAGTTATGCAACCGCAGGAAGTAAAATTGTGGTCGGTACTGCCTCGGTTAACGTCACCACTGGCGCCCCAACACTTCAAAGAGCCGCTACATATCCAGCGTTTCTATTGGTTGAGGACATAGGGCCGTTCTAATGAACATCGCCAACCCATCTAAAGCGTTGATCGCCCTAGTCGCCCTTATTGGCATGATGGTACTTATGGCCATTGACGGTATTGACCGCCAAGCCGGAACAAACGTCATTGTCGCTATCGTGTTTTACTCAATCGGCAACGGTGTAGGTGCCAAACAAAATACTGCAGTTGAGCCAATTATCGGTAGAAAGAAAGACAAAGAATGACCACCTATCCGGTCCTACCAATTATCATGCCGACAGACCTGACAGGTCAAAAGAACGGTTATGTGATTGCAGCAGTATTACGGACTATTCAAAAACCGTCAGGCAAACTGGAACAGCACGCCGCTACAGCCTGGAACTGTTTACAACTCGCCGCCTACTTCGCAGGCTTAACATTAAACCAGTCGGGCGCATACCGGACCTACGCCCAGCAACTAGCAATGTTTAACGACCGCTACTCAACTACCGACATGGGCCGTGTCCCACAAGTGACTCGAATCTGGCAGGGCAAAATCTATTATCTCAAGCCAGGCAAAAGCCCGTCTGCGACACCTGGCAACAGCGACCACGGTTGGGGCCTTGCGATAGACGCCGCCAACTGCACCGTCGGTTCACCTATCTGCACCTGGCTACTAGGTGACGGCTTTGCTACTTGTGAAGCCCTCAAATACGGTTTCACTTGGGCAGTCTCAGACCCCAAAAACCCTAACTTTGAACCATGGCACTTACAATACGTTACGGGTGATACATGGACTCAGGGCGTGCAAGACGCTATAAAGGTTTTCCCCAACCTGATCGCCTAGATGACTTGACATACGACCTGCGGGTCGGTAAACCTACTCCCGACCTCGGAAACCCGACTCAGGAGGAAATATGCAACCGTCACTATTTGACGAATTAACCATTCCGGCTGAACTGCTCAAGTATGAAGCGTTCAAAGATGCAAACCCGTGGGTTCTGCCTAAGTTGACTCGAATGTGTGTTGACTTGCGGAACCGTGGACATTGGCATTACGGCATCGCCGCCCTCGTGGAGGTGCTCCGATATGACTATGCGCTCACTAACGACCCGTCTAGCGAGTTCAAGTTCAACAATAACTATCGGGCTTTTATGGCCCGTGAGATCATGCAAAACAATCCGCTACTTGACGGATTCTTTAGCACCCGCAAATCTGTTGCGGACTTATCAGAGGACTACTAATGAACATTAAACGACTACTACTTTTATCTTTTATTACTTACGGCTTATGCGCACTATGGGCGATCACTGGCGTCCAAGGCTCATCAGAGACCCCTAAAACGCCCCCTACGGCGATCACGGTCACATTGGGGATGTTGACACCCCAGCAACAGCAGGAACGAATACAAGAGTTGACGACGACAACAACTTCCACGACCACCACTCAACCAGTGACGACTGTTGTGTCAGCCGCTTTGACGTTCCAATGTGCTGAATGGTTCCCGATAGCGATATCGGTTGGCTGGCCCAACGATCCAGCAACCTTAGAAAAGTTGGGTCGGCTTTTGTGGAAGGAAACCCGATGCCAAAATGTGAACTATCAGCACCCAATGTTTAACGGTCACGACCACGGCGTCGCCCAAATAAACCAGATACATCGTGCCTATGTCGAGCAACTTTTCGCAGGTTCCATGGAGGAATCCATGTCCGATCCGACCCTGAACCTCAGGTTCGCTTACCTCCTATATTCCGAACGTGAAACGTCAGGCAAATGTGGTTGGCAACCCTGGTCTTTGTGTTGAATGTCTACCGTCCCGACTGGCAATCACTCGCTGCTTGCCACGACCTACCCCTTGACTTGTTCTTTCCAAGTTCCGGCATGGAATCTATGAGAAACATCAACGTCATAAAACCGTTCTGCCTAGCGTGCCCAGTGCAGGTCGAATGTCTCAACTACGCTTTATCGCATCCCGACGAGCGTGGTATTTGGGCGGGCACAACTGAGAACGACCGACGCAAGATAAGGGCTCGGAACATTCAGGCCACAACCCTGGTCTATAGTGACGGAAAGTACCGACAAATGAAAGGCCCGACATGACAACTCACGAAATGATTGCTGCGGTCGCTAAAGCAGATATCGCTATGAAAGCGGCTGCTTGGCAGATAGAACGCCTAGCCGAGGATGTCGCAATGCTTAGAAAAGCCTTGTACGAGTTGGCTTATGTTGCTGAGGAAAACGGTATCTATCTATCAAATATGACTAAAACGACACAGGACGCAATCGTGGCGATGAGGCTTGGCGGTTTCAAGTGAACTGTAAAATATGTGACGCACCTTTTCGTGCAGGCGATATCCGTATGTCTCAAGAGTTGCGTGGCATCTGTTTACTGTGCGCCGAGGAGGGTGACTTTTACGGGATGACATTGGAGGAGACAGCCCGATGCGTAGCCATGATTCGAGTCATTAACAATCTTAAAACCCAGACGCCTGCACAGGCCCGACACTTAAAGGACATGGAGACATGAGTTTTAACCCAGCCGACTACGCATCAGTACAAGAACGCTTACCACTGTTTTGGAAAGACTGCCCGAGGGGACGGATTAACACTCAGATCATTACCGATGACGGCACACGCATAGTCATTAAAGCCGAACTGTACGCCGACATTGCAGATGCTACGCCGACGACTACAGGGTTTGCTGAGGAAGTCCGAGGCTCATCAATGGTTAACAAAACATCGGCTATTGAGAATTGTGAAACGTCTGCTATCGGTCGGGCCTTAGCCAACTATCAGTATCAGGGCTCAACAAAACGAGCAAGCCTGGAGGAAATGGTCAAGGTGTACCGGCAAGACGGACAAGCCATAAACGACACTGCGACAACTGCGCCTCGCCTCCAATCTGTCGGTTCCAGTGGTGAGCCACCGACACCTAAACAGATGGCAATGCTTCGAGCCAGGAACTATGAAGGACAGGCACCAACGACTAAGCGTGAAGCATCACAAATCATAGACAGGCTGATGAACGGTGGCTGACCCGTCCGAAGCCGAGTTCCAGAAAGCAGTTATCACCCTGGCTAAGTTGCATCGCTGGAAAGTCATGCACACACAGCCCGCACAAATCCGCCCAGGCCGATGGATCACACCCAACACAGGCGACCAAGGATTCCCCGATCTTGTCATGGTCCACCCGACTCGAGGCACCATCTTTGTTGAATTGAAAGTAGGTAAGAACGAGGTCAGTAACACGCAATGGGAGTGGATTAACACATTGGAGGACGCAGGGCAAGAAGTCCACGTCTGGCGACCAAAAGACCTAGACAAAATCAGCGCACGCCTAGCACACTCCAACCCTCCCTCGCATGAAATAAGTGATACAAAAAAGTGATACACAAGTGATATTAAAAAGTGATATTGCTTGCGCTCCAACATCTCACACCCACACGACGTCTAATATCTGACAGTCGGGTAGGAGTTGGACAACCACCTACCCGACAACCCCCAACTGACACCATCAGAGCGCACAGAGGCGTTCACTAGCCCTTGCAGGAAACTGAAGCCTGCTATGGGAACACTCGGCAACGAGGGTAGACGCTCACGCCTAGTGAGCGATCAGCGTTCCCTAACGCAAAGGCGACTGGTTATCCACCGAACAAAACTAGACAGGCTTCCAGAGCGAGACATCGCCAAATAGTGGGGGACACAAACCACCACACTCTGACCAATCACTAAGGTAACAACCGAGCGAGTGCCCTTCTCGCTTGGGCGTTAGAGCCCTTGACCTTGCCCTCGACCTAAAGGAAACCCGATGACAGACAAACCCAAAAACCACGGCCACTGGAACTCAAAAGAATACCGAGACAACAGAGCCGAACTACTCCGAGACAACCCCCAATGCTACCTATGCGGCAAACCTGCAACCGAGGCCGATCATCTATTGGAGTACGACCGAGGTGGTACGCACGAAATGCATAATCTTGCACCAATATGCAAACCATGCAACTCACGACGAGGACAACGTTACGGAGAACAAAAGAAAAGAATTGCCAAAAATAAGACAAAACCCATTTTTGGTACGCCGACGATAGCC
>Ga0209596_1004047_pt1 | contig 11305 bp, 14 predicted proteins | sample M_130807_MF_Meta_FD_187314 | JGI IMG/M metagenome (GOLD analysis project Ga0209596, IMG submission 187314) | Freshwater microbial communities from Lake Montjoie, Canada to study carbon cycling - M_130807_MF_MetaG (SPAdes) (version 2) | ecosystem: Environmental > Aquatic > Freshwater > Lake...
GATTTCGCTTTCACGAATAACTGTTGGAGAATTAAAATACTGTGACGAAGTATTCTCGTTAATCGCAGCAATCATTTTAGTTGCCTGTTCGACATCATCATGGGTGATGATTTCAATGCCATCAGTTAAGGATGATTTGAAATTATCCCAAGTTTCTTTTCCAGCTTTAGTTCGCTTATCGCAAACTGGGGCAACCGAAAATCGACTCTCGACTGTAGCTGGTTCAAGCAACATAGCATGAACTAAAGAACCTAAGATCATTGCTGGAGAAGGATCACGCTGAACAACCTTGTCTATGTATGTTTTCTTATATAAGACAGGTGACTTCCGAAACAATTCCAAGCGGGAGTGAGACACATATTCGATGTTAAACATTAGACTGCTCTTTCTTTAAAAAATTTCTCAAGGATATCCAGAACCTGACCATTCATAGTTCTGTTCTGACTGAGCGCCAGGAAATTTAACTGTTCTTTTAAATCCGAATTAGGCCTAAAAACTACCGTGAGTTTTTGCCTGTCCTTTTTAGACCCGTGTCTTTTTGGCATCTTCCTTCTCCTTTAATAGTGATGCCTGGTAAGAGTTCCATTCGGCATCGTATTTCCAAGGTTTCTCAAAGTAATAGATCAAGTTACCAACACCACCAGCACCATCCCATTGACCCTCATCCTTTAGCCAACGAGCTAAAGCGAGAAGATTATCGTGGATTGCATACCACATACAGCACCCCTTTCAAAAGGTAAAAGTAACAACATAATAAATATACCATATATGTTTAAGATTACCATAGAATCTTTTATTTTCTTTTATTTTCTTTTTTTTTCTGTTTTGGGTTTGACTTTCAAATTAATCAATCGTAGGATAGACGATGTGGTGGGAGTGGATCTGAGTTTGAGGTGGCACGATGCCGAATAAGAAAAAGCATAACCTTATTTCATTTGACGAAGCTTCTAGCTTTTGTCCACATCCCCCTGGAAGCACAGAAAAAATCATTATCTTGGAAGCTAGATTAGCTTATGGGATAGAGCTTTACCACCCTGGGGATAACCATATACCGATTGTTCCAAAGGACAAAAGGGTTAACCTTAAGGCAACCGAATCTCATCTGGATGCGGAGATACATCTAGATGATGATGATTTCTAGCGGTGGTCATATGGGTTGGCTTGTTGCTGACCTTAAAAAGACACTAGATTTTACCGAGTCTAGCACACGCACCGCTAGTTGTTTTTACTTTTTACGAAAGGGGAATGTCATGGATGATGAAATTACTATGATTGAGCAAGAGTTGAAGCAGATAGTTGTGCCGAGTTTTAGTCCACCCTGCAACCTGTCAGAAGACATTGCACCTATGGAACTGTTAACCATTACTAGCGAAATCAATGCTGATGATCGCTTAATGAAAAGCCTTGTGTTTATTGGAATTGTTGGTCATCCATTAGGCCAAAATAAAATGATGAATATTATCTCTGTAGATGATATTTCTTGCGGAAGGGTTTCTTATGACGAAGTGATTGTGAGGGTTCAGATGGAAATGGGAGACATCAAAACTGTTTTATCCATCGAACTGTCTAAAGAGCAACTTCAAGAAATCTTGAAGATTGGGCTTCGCACTCAGTTCGGGCCAAGTGTTGAGTCGGTAAAAATGGGGTCGATGTACCATAGTTTAAAGAAGTACGAGATTGAAGTTACTTTTAAAGGAAGGGGTTAACATGAAGATTGGGAAGCCAGTTAGTTTTGGTTTGACTAATAAGCCAAAGGCGGTTGTCTTTGGTGCAGAGGGTTCGGGTAAATCTACAATGGGCAGTAAGCTTTCTAAGGCTTTGTTCATCGATGTTGAAGGCGGGATCTCAGGCATAGACATAGATTGTGTAGCAATCAAAACATGGGCAGAATTTGTGGCTACGATTAAAGAAATCGTAACATCTACAGAGTTTGCCTATGAAAACATTGTTATTGATTCTCTAACTGCGTTGGAAAGATTGCTTCATCAGCACATTTGCCAAACATCTGGAGCATCATCAATCGTGTTAGCGTGTGGCGGGTACGGCAAAGGGCTGGTCGAAGCAGTTACGCAAATGTCTCTGCTAATTAACTCGCTTAATGCTAAGAAGGATCTTGGTGTTTACTTTTTGTGTCATAGTACCGTTAAATCGGTGAATGACCCCACAAGAGGTGAATACGCTAGCTTTAATGTTCGGGCTGATAAAGCCATGTCTGAGTGGGTTACTTCTTGGGCTGATCTAATTGGTTTTTGTGAAATCGACCTTATGGTTGGTGACGATGGAAAACCGATTATTAAAAAGGATGGTAATGAGGTTCGCAGAACCATTACTGTTACTCCGAGGGGCGGTTTGACTGCGAAATCACGGATTCCAGGTGTGACTGGAACCATGACGGTTGATAGTTTTGTGTCTAAGATCAATGAAATCTTTTCTAAGAAGGGTAAGTAATTATGTCTGATGAATTTGAGATCTTTGGGGTCGATGAAGCGAAAGAACTTCAAAAGGCCGATATCCTCTCGCCAGGGGAATATCCTATAACCATCACTAAAGCGGAAGTCCGCACCAAAGATGACAAAAAATGGTTGTCACTTGGTTGTCAGATCGATGCCCCGCACGATATGCAGGGGAGATTTAAAACCTTCACGCTGTATATCAAGGATGGGCATCCTAATCCACAGGTTTGCAACATTCATGCAAAACTAAGGCAGAGTCTTGATGCTGCTTTGGGCCTTGATCGGATGACCCTGACCAACATTATTGGTCAGTCCTGTGTGGTTAAAATCAAGAACAGCGAAAAGAATGGTGCTACATATGAAAATGTAGAAAAGTTTTTGAAAGCTGTTTAATCTTTGCTCATGCTGTGCTTGGAAGCAACCGATAAGAAAGGTAAGGAGGTGCAGCATGAGTAAACTTTTATTGCTTGGTTTGTGTTTCTTGGTTGGATGCCAAGGAACTAGAAATTCGATAGAGACCGGATTGTCTACACAGTTGATGTCTGACAGTCCGGTAATCGAAAAGGTTGATGTAAGTTTTAAATTGAAAAAGGAGTGGTAGACATGGAAGTTATTGCCAATATTTTTGAGTTGCGAGCAGCGGTTACAAATGCTTTTGGTGAAAAAAGTTTTATTGAAACACTAGAGCGAAGGGGAATGTATCGCTCACGAATTGCATCAGTTGTGGACACGGATTGGTCTACTGAAGATGGTCAACTAATAGCACATCATTGGACAGTCGATCCAGAACCAATTGTCGAAAAATTTAATTTTCCACCCACTTGGTCAAACAAGGAATCTTGGAAGAACACATTTGAGTCTGATTATCCTGAGTGTTTAGAAGATGCATTAGATATCGCTCTGTGGACTCCAAGAACTCCATCCAGGCTAATCATTGAAGACGATAACGGTATCAGGGTTCTTAAGTCGATTGAGACAGACCCTGTTCAGCGGGTGGAAGAAAGAAAAATAAAACCTGTTAGCTTCCCCATCAAAAGGAAGAAATTTGTAGACAATTCACCAACCTTATTTGGAGCTTAACATGAGTGATGAACCTTTATTTGACCCCGAAGAAACAAAACCAATTCCCGCTGGAACTTACTCTGCTCGCATCATGCGAGCGGAGATTAAGACATCCAGAGCGGGAAATAAGTACCTTGCTTGCGATATGCAGATACTTCAAGGGTCACAGCAGGGCAGAGCATTAGATGCAAATTTCCATATCTTTTCGACTGACACAAAGTTTCGTGCGGATTCAAGAAGGAAGCTAGCTCGACTAGCTTCCTCATGCGGTATCACTACTGTAATGAAACCCGAAGAACTTGTGGACAAACCTTTCTTAGTCGAAATAGGCGAAACCACAGATAACTATGGTGCAACGAATTTGATTCTTGGGTATTCCAAGCTAGGGAGAAGTTAATGAATGCAATTAAAGAAAGAGTTACATCGATAAGTGGAATCCCTTTAGAACATATACAATCGATATTAAAAATAGATCCAAGTAGCCCATCGGGTTTATCTTGGTTACCTAGAAATAAAAAAAGTAATGCACAAAAAGATAGTAAATGTGGGTATGTTAGCATTGGTAAAAAAAGTGGATACAAAACTTTGAAGGTATCTGTTGTAGTTAATAAAAAAATAATTACTATGAGATGCAGTAGAATAATATTACTTTTAGCTAACAGTTATCTTACGATAGGAAAACGAATTGATCATATAGATGGAAATTCTTTAAATAATAATTTAGAAAACTTAAGAGAGGTTACTGCTTGTCAAAATGCACACAACAGCAAAATTTCAAAAATTAACACATCAGGAAATAAAGGAATTTTTTGGAATAAAAAAAACAAGAAATGGCAAGTGCAAATAACTGAAAATGGTAAACATCATTATTTTGGACTTTATGAAAATAAAGAAGAAGCAATCCAAGTTTGCATCGCAGCTAGAGCGAAACTTCACGGAGAATTTGGGAGAGACAAATGACACTTAGAAAATATCAAAAAGATGCGGTGGATTCACTATTTGAATTTCAGCATGATCGCCCTGGGCAATCATCCGTGATAGTTATCCCAACTGGTGGCGGGAAAACTAGAGTGATGGCTGAAATAATCAGACGATCATTTGAAGCCAATCCAAATTGCAGGGGAATGATTCTGTCTCATGTAAAAGAACTGCTAGAGCAATCCAACAAGACTTGTACACATTATGCTACCACCACAGGACTTCCTGTTGAATCAATCGGAGTTTATTCCGCTGCATTGAAACGCAGGGAAGTAAAGCCATTAACAATTGCTGGGATACAAAGTGTGTACAAAAAAGGTGCTGACTTTGGATATCTGGATTTCATTATGATTGATGAATGCTTTGTGGCTGGAACAATGATATCTACTCCAAAAGGAGAAATCCCTATTGACAAGGTGAGGTGCGGTGACTTAGTATTCAATCAATGCGGTGTTGGAACGGTTGAAGCCGTATCTTGTAAACCAGCACCAGAGACATATATAGTGGAGCTTAGTAATGGAAAAAAAATTGAATGCACAGGGAACCACAGGTTCTTCACCGAAAGAGGATGGTGTGAAGCCAAGGAGTTGGAGAACGGATCGGGTCTTTTTGGAATCCAAGATATGCGTATGTTGTGGGAAAGTGTTCTGTCCTTGGGTGAAGTATCTGGAAAATGGGAAGATAAAATCCACGCTACAAGAATCCCTTTGGAAAAAGCAGAAATTTTGCTCAGTTGCGTGTGCGAAGAAATTTTCCCCAACATCGTTGAACAAAACAGCAAGGAAAAAAATAAGCGACAAACTGAAAGAGATGAAACACAAACCTATACAAAGAGGCGGGAACGGGCAATTGCTTCCCTTGGCTCAACTAGCATTGTTACACGCACTAGGGGATGGATGGAAAGCGGAGCTTGCGATAATCACTCATGCGGGGCATCTAAACGGAATGTATCCAAATTGTTACAAGGTGGACATTGGGAACAAAGAGAAAATGATTGCAATCGAACTGGATGGGGGAAGCCACGGTTCACTAGAAAGGAAAGAAAAGGATCAGAAGAAAATGAAGTTTTTGGCGGGATTAGGGTGGTCGGTGTATCGTGTAAAAAACGAAAAAGCCCTGTCCTTGTATTCAACATTCAAGTCAGCGGACATCCTTCTTACTTTGCTGATGGGGTAGCAGTACACAATTGCCACCTGATATCTCAGAACAAAGAAACGATGTATCGAAAGTTTTTGTCGCAAGCAAAAATATCTAATTCCAGGGTAAAAGTTGTTGGATTGACCGCAACCCCTTATCGACTTCAAAGCGGAATCATCTTTGGACATAAGGAAAAAACTTTTGACAATTGCTGCTATGCAATCGGGGTACGAGATTTGATTGACGAAGGGTTTCTTTCACCATTAGTTACGATGGGTACAAGTGATTCGCCTGACCTAAAGAATGTCCGCATCAGAGCGGGTGAATACTTCTCCAAGGATCTTGATGCGATTCTTGAAAACGCTGATCTTGTTCAATCCAGCGTTAAAGAAGCAATTGCAAAAACATCAGGAAGAAAATCTGTATTAGTGTTTGCATCATCAATCAAACACGCACAGATGATTCTTGATGAACTAAAGAACCAAGGTCAGCGAGCAAACATAATAACAGGCGAGACACACCCTGCAATCAGAGACTGCGTGATTAATGGATTCCGAGAAAACAATTATAAATGGCTTGTGAATGTAGCCGTTCTGACCACAGGTTTTGATGCACCAATGATTGATTGCGTTGTGGTAATGAGGCCAACCATGAGCAAGGGTCTTTGGTATCAAATGGTGGGGCGGGGATTTCGATTAGCTCCAGATAAGGAGAACTGTTTAATACTTGATTTTGGTGACAACGCTCTCAGGCATGGGTGCATCGATCAGATCGTTGTTGATGCACAAGGCATTGAATTACCCGCAGCTAAAGTAAAGCGTTGTCCATCTTGCAATCTGATACACAGGATTGGCAATATCATTTGCCCTTCATGCGGGTATTTTAAACCTAAAGAGGAAGAATCTTTATTCCCTGAGAAACTTTCTGCGAGTCAAACCAATGGTGAAATACTTGCGGGAAGACAACCAAAGCAATATGAGATTGTAGCTACTGGATATACGATCTATAAAAAGAGTCCAGCATCTGATCCTTGCATACTCGAAACACACGAAACGCTAGAAGGTAAGCTGATCAGATGCTACCACTCATTAAAGCATGGATTGGAATTCATAGTTTGGAAATGGCTTAAATCTGTTGGTGCAAAAGGTTTACCAGATAAGCATTGGAATATGAATAAAGAAGGCTTGCAATCTCAAGAGTGGTTAGATACTATTCCGAAACCAATTGCTATAAAAGCACACATAAATGAAAAGGGGTACTATCAAATCGATAGTTATTCCTTTCAGAGCAACCGAGTAATAAGCGGGGGAGTGGCGAAAGGGTGAAACCACTCCCCCTGATGCTGGGAGGAAGCAGCCCAGCAACATTATCTTAACTAATTTAACCACAAAATCAAAGGAATAGGTGTGCCTTGGAAGAAATTAAAAAACAGGCTTTGCGTGTGCGTGGACATGGGTTATCGGTGTTCTCTACTAAGGTGGATAAAACCCCAGTAATTAAGAGGGTTAACAGGATAGTGGAGCTTAGAGCTAACCCACTATCAGACCTCGAAATTGAGATAGATTTCAGCCATGCAAATGTAGCAGGGATAGCAATCAACTGTGGCCCAGTTGTAGGCAAAAATAAAGACTTGGAATGCCTTGATATTGACTGCCCAAAAGTGGCATTAGACTTTCTTCCTGATCTTGAAGCATCGAGCAAAGAGCTACACGATAAACTTTGTGGATGCGTTGAAACAACCCCATCTGAAGGGTTACACCTTTTTTACTATCTTCCATTAGGTAAGTCAAAATGCCGTGAATTAGCCACTATGTCTACGGACAATGGAAAGAAATGGCTTGCCGAATCTAAGGCCAAAGGGTCGATTAAGAAGGTTGCACCACCCTTGATTGAAACGAGGGGAGCGGGTGGATATGTGGTTGGATTCTATTCTCAGGCAGTCTCAAAAATTGATGGATTAGTTAAACCATATAAAATGCTGCATGGTGATGTCGCAACCATTCCAACGCTTACTGCGGAAGAACATGATTTTCTGATGTCATTTGCCCAATCTTATGATCAAAAGGGATCGAAAAGATTTACTGAATTAAATAAGGAACCATATCAACATAAAGACATAGGTAAGAAAAATGCTCTTGAAGACTGGAGAGCGGAAACTTCATGGCCCGAAGTTCTTCCAGACTCCTACCGAGTGGTTGAGGTTAGACATGACTACTTTTTAATCTGGCATCCTGATTCATCAGGGCGAGAACCAAATGCGATTGCAGGGTGCAAGAATGGAGGGATGGATCGTTATTGGAACTTCAGCCCATTAGATTGGCGATTAAGTGCGAACATACCGCTCACCAAGGATTATGTGTATTGCATGAGTCGAGGTTGGCAAATAGGAAGCAGAGAGTGGAAAACATTTTACGCACAGGTTTTTGGAAAGTATTCGGTAGATAAACCTGATGAAGAACCAATAAATGAATCACGATGGGATTTTCTTGAAACCACAAAGCCAGGCAAGGTTAAACAGGTACGAGCAGTAGACATCGTTCCTGATGATGCTATTTCTTTTCCAGGCTGGATCGACACATACATTGACTACTGCATGAGAAACGCACTATATCCTGAGAAAAGAATTGCTGCTGCATCTGCATTAGGTATGTTCTCCGCTTTAGTGGGAAGATGCATCATGGGGCCGAATGAACTTAAACTTAACCTTTATATTGTTGTGCTTGGTTTGACAGCTTCGGGCAAAGATTTTCCACGAAAATTGAACGCTAGAATCTGTATGGAAATTGATAACGCAAGTCTCTTAATGACAAAGGTTGGTAGCCGTGAAGGTCTTGAAGAAAAAGTGATTCAAGGGCCAAAATTCTTGATGGCTGATGAGGGGGCATTTGATCTTGAAAAAGCAAAATCAGGTGACACAAGGTTTAACGATGTGATGGGAACGATGTTAGAATTGTTCACATCGAACTACATTAAAAGGCGAGCGAAAGCGGGTGATGCTGATTCAGAAAACTTTATTCGCTATCCATTCCTTTCGATTATGACATCATCAACTCCAGAAGAATATTTCAAAGCACTATCACCTAAGATGCTTCGGTCAGGTTTTTACAATAGGTTGTTGATTCTACAATCTGCAATCAGAGGCAGAATGAATCTTCGGGGTATGTCTGTATCAGAACCCATTCCAGAATACTTGGTAGAGGTTGCTGCAAGACTGATTGCCATGAATGAGAATCTTGTTCCTGGAGTCATCAAGGAATTTATGGCAGATACTAAACTTGATGCTCTTGGGAACGCACCACTAAACCAGATTGAAAAGGATTCCAAAATACTTTTGCTGGATGAAGATGCGTTAGAGTTTTTTCAAACTCAGGTGTGGGAAAACGATGATTTGTATTCTAAGTACCAAAAGAACAGCGAAGAAGAAAAGGCTTCTTCATGTGCGAGACTTCCTGAGTTAGCTTTGAAAATAGCTTGCCTGTGGGAATTAAGCCAAGACATTAACGCTGACACAATTTCTCTTGCTGGAGTAACTTCTGGATTTAAGTTTGTGCGTGAAGTCAACCGAAGGCAGACCGCTAATACAGTTATGGTAAGCGATACAAAGTTTGGTGAAATCACAGACAAACTTTTAAACATGATCAAGGATTCATTGAACGAAATTGAACCAGAAGTGTATGGTGTAAAGATGATTGATGCTAAACGGCATCTCAGGAAGATCGTACACAGCGGTCAAAGTGTTGACGATGCTATCAGGTATCTTCAAGATTGCGGTGAAATTTCAATCAGGAAAAGCAGAGATATAAATGGTGCAGGGGGAATGTATATCGTTATAAATGACCAATCACCTTCTCGATCCCAATCCGAGGGATCGACATCAAAGCCAAGTTGAACGCATCTGCAAGGTCAGGAGAGTGCTTGAGTCTACGCTTCATCATGTCTTTAGACTCTACCACTCTTCTGCCATTCGTATCTACAATGTATATGGGTGTACGAAGTTCTTCCATCATTCTTTCCCGCATATGCAGAGGAAGATGCCCGATAGATACTTTGCCTTCCATAGCTAATTCTGCTGCCTCAAACCAAAGTGCGGATCTCATGTTCGGGAACTCCCGCCACCTTGGAGCTTCGCCAGACGAATTAATACCGTAAAACATATAGTCACCCTTGTTATCAACCACACCACCCCCAACACCACCCTCATCAATAAGCACAGGGATTTTGTATTGCGATTGCCTTGGGTTCTCATACTTTTGGCAATACTCTTTAATCTTGTCCGAGAACTCTTTTGTAGACAATCCACGGTACTCCTTCGCATCTATGATGCAGCATCCATGCCTGACAACCAAGCACGATCTATCGTCACCGAACCTTGCAGGGTCAGCACCAATCTGAACCACCCAATCTTTGTTAAGCTGGATAGGATCAAGGATTTGTTTAAGTGCTAAAGCACCCCATACCGAGTTGATCGCTTTACTAGGGTATCTTCCAAGAACTTGAATATCAAAAAGCGGATCTTCGACCATGTAGTTTTTATCATTGAAGGTAAAGAACCCAGGTTCGGATTCTTCACCTTCTCTAGCGGATCTACATTCGTTTTTGATGCGGTTCTCCACATACTCATAGTTAATAGCACCTGGCACAAGATCGGCCTTAAAAGCAACATTAGGATGATCTAAAGCAGACAGGTGGAACACTTTCCAGTCAGGTGAATTCTCAGCAAAATAAGCAGGGGATGAGGCATCGTATGGATTGAAAATACAGAACCATAAGCAATTCTCTTTGTTTGCAGAAAGCATTGATTCTGCTCGCTCCCAAAAGGTTGGTTCAATGCCTGATGCTTCGTCAAACAGGATGCACAAACCACCCGAAGAATGTCTACCTTGGAATGCATCAGCCTTCTGAGCGGTCAAACCTTGAATATAGTGACTAGGCGATTTCTCCAACCGATTAGCCTTTGGCATCCAGTTTGGATCTCTTGGCCTAACCCTGCGTAATTCTTTGAACACACCATCTTTGATCTGCTGGGCAACAGGTGCTGAAATTAATACTTCTGATGGGGTAAAGTGATCGTGAAACCATGACGCAATCACAGCACACAGAAATGTTTTTCCTTGGTTATGGGCAGATCGAACCAGAATTTTTCTAGCACCATTGGCAACCGAATCAAATATTTCCATCTGCTGTGGAGTCAGGGTTATGTTGAGGTATTCGCAATACTCCCCTGGGTTTTTCGGAATCACTATAGTCTTCTGATTCTCCAGATTCACCCTCTTCACCTCCTGTATTTCTGACAATTTCCCCTGCAATGCTGGACTCGATAAGACCTTTTGCCATTTCTTTTGCAAGTTGTTTGTTGAGAAGTTTTTGGAGTTCTTGTTCATCATCTCGCTCCTTATTATTACGCTCGATTATCCATTGCATGGCTCGCCAATCCTCAGATCCATGTTCATGGATAACCTGTTGCATGGCAATGGTTGCCTGTGCTTTAGACTTAATCATCTCCTTCTTGTGCCAAGGCTCAAGATCCCTTTTGGAGATTCCAAAAGCTTTCATGGCTAGTTTAAAATCAATTCCACGCTGAATGTTTTCCAGCATTTCGTAGAAACTATCGGAGTCGATCATGATTTTGGAAACTCCTTACCCCCTGGAAACTCAACATTTTCGGGTGTTTCTGG
>Ga0209596_1004050_pt1 | contig 11298 bp, 10 predicted proteins | sample M_130807_MF_Meta_FD_187314 | JGI IMG/M metagenome (GOLD analysis project Ga0209596, IMG submission 187314) | Freshwater microbial communities from Lake Montjoie, Canada to study carbon cycling - M_130807_MF_MetaG (SPAdes) (version 2) | ecosystem: Environmental > Aquatic > Freshwater > Lake...
AATGACGTAGCGGTCGCCGACGGCCGAGAATGCCTTCGAGGAGCCGGGAGAGGAGACGATCAATTGTGCGGGCGTGCTCATGCGGGCGGATTCAACCCCGGGCGGATGCAGCGGGCAAGACTCCGCGAATCATGCCGCCGGACTTTCCCACTTCGAACTGACTCACAACGCCCCCGAGCCGCCGGAATTAAAAATAAGCGAATCCTATTACTGCGTCATTTGCACCCCGCGCGAAGTCCGTCGTGGATTCGTCCACCTCGTCGGCCATCTGCCGGAAGCCGTCGCGGATCGATTCGCTCTTGGGGCTGCCCGCCTCGACACGACTTTCTCCATGCCAGATTTTCGGGAGTTCCCTTGAACTGCCCTACCGTTCCCCTGGAAACGGATCTGCGGAGAGGCGCGCGCTGATTTCGTCCGCGGCCCACGGCGCACCGCCGGAAAATGTCGGCATGATCACCGGCTTGAACGACGCGCATGCAAACAGCATCAGCGCGACGCCGCCGCACAGCGCGGAATCCATGGCGCGCAGCCAGATCCCCGCCTCGCGCACCGGCGCGAGGATGCGGCGCACGCGCTGCTCGAGTTTGCCGCGGCCCGGCGCGGCCATCGCGAAGGATGCGACGGCAGCGAGGCGTGGCCCCTGCGCGGCGGCTCCCGTTTTCCACAGAAGCGTCGCGTAATCCACCGGCGCGGCGCCGCGCGAGACGACGAGCGCATCGCACGCAAACTCGCGCTCCACCGCGAGGTGCCGTTGCAGCATCCACACGAACGGATTGAACCAATGCACCGCGCACGCGATCTGCCCGAGCGCGTGCGTCCACAGATCGCCGCGGCGGAAATAACCGAGCTCATGCAGCAGCACGAGCCGGCGCTGCGCATGCGACCAGTCCGCGGCCTCGTCGGGCAGCAGCACGGTGCGGCGGAAAAGTCCCGTCGCGCTCGGAATGAATCCCGGCCCGGCAAAATGCAGCCGCACATTTCCGCGCATCCCGAGCGTGCAGCGGCATTCGGCGAGCAGCTTCCGCCACGCGCGGCCCTGGACCGGGCGCGACTGCCGTACGAGCCGCGCGATCGCAAATGTCCCGGCGAGCGTGCGCACCAAAAGCAGCGCCGCGACGATCGCGAAAATTCGCACCAGCCACGGCGCGATCCAGCCGCCCGCCGCAGCGGCCCCCTGCGCGACGATTTCCGGAGTCTTCACTTCCAACGTCGGCAACGGACGCACGAACCCGATGCCGAGCGCGATGAGCACCGCGAAGGCAACGACCGGCACGACCTGCACCATGCGCCGGAGCCGCACGCGCAGACCCGCCGGGCACAGCATCACGCACGCCGACGCCGAACCTGCGACTACGATGCTGCGGAAAAGCCAGTCGTGAAATGCCGCGAGATTCATTTGCGTTTCTTCTGATCGATCAGCTTCCGGATCCGCGCGAGCTCGTCCGCGTCCACGTCCTTCGGGTCGAGCAGCGTGGCGACGAGGTTCGCTGGGCTGTTGTTGAAAAATGTGGAGAGCAGCCTGCGCAGCGCGCTCTTGCCGGCCTTCTCCTGCGAGGCGAGCGGCTCGTACACGTAGCGTTTGCCGTCGCGCTCGTGCTTCAGGTGGCCCTTGTTCACGAGCACGGCGAGGAGCGCGCGCACTGCGGAATAGCTCGGCGCGTCGGGCAGGCTCCCGTGGATTTCCGTCGCGGTCGCGCGGCCTGCGCGCCAGATCACGTCCATGATCTGCCGCTCGCGACGGGAGAGAGGATCGTGCTCATGATGGCCTGCTGGCATGGCCGCGAAATTCGGCGGCGCATGGCGGAAGGTCAATCCAAATGCTGTTTTTTTAGCAAAAAGAGTTTGCCATCCTCCAGCATTACTGCTGTTTTTTTAGCACATAAAACACCTCCTCCTAATCCCCGCCGTCGCCGCCGCACTGTTCTGTTCCGGCTGCTCGTCCTACGTGAACTCCCCTGCCGTCGCCCGCGCACGCGACGCGAAGCGCGCCGAGTTCTCCGACCCGCTCATCGCGCGCGCCGCAAATGCCAAGCCCACGATGCAGTTCCCGGCAACGATCGCCATCGCGCCGAACGACCACGCCGTGCGCGGGCACGTCCGCGCGCTTTCCGCGTTTGGAAAACTCGACGCGCTGAGCTCGCTCCCGCAGCTCGCGCGCACCACAGTCATCAGCCCCACGATCATCGGCGACACCGATCACGAACACCGCATCTCCGCCGACCTCCGCCTCCGCGAGGCCGCTGCGAAACTGCACGCGGACGCCGTCTTTTTCATCGCCATCGAAACACAAGCGACCGACGGACACATCGTCGCGCCGCTCACCGGACTCTCGCTCGGCCTGCTGCCGAACAAACGCTACGAACTGATCTCCACCGCATTCGCCGCCCTCGTGGACACGCACACCGGCTACGTCTATGGCACCGATGAAAAGAGCCGCGCGAAGTCAGGAATCACGATGGCGTGGGGCAGCAGCGAAGTGATCCAGCGCGCCCGCGCGAAAGTCGAACGCGAGGCGACTGAAAAGCTCTTCGCGGACTTCCCGGCGTTCTGGCGCGGCATCGTGGCCACGCAGCACCGGTGAAACGAAGTTGAGGGTTGAAAGTTGAGAGTTGAGAAGCGTGCCTCCGCGGTGGCACCGTCGCTTTGAGATGCAGCGAATCCCCGGAGCACACATGGCACACCCAAACACTTCAGCCATCCCTCAGCCCTCAACTTTCCACCCTCGACAATCCCGATGAATCCATTCCGCGCCGCGCTCGTCCTGCTCGCCGCCGTCCTAGCCGGATGCGCGACGCAGACGAAGCAACGCCCTGATGCCGAGCGCAGCCGCGGACTCACGCCCACGCTGGAGCGGCCCGGACTCGGCACCTCGCGGGGCGAGCAGCGCGAGTCGTGGATCGAGCCCGCGCAGTTCGCACGTTCGTCGGCAGAGCGGCCCGCCGCGCAGGCGCGCATCTTCTACAACGACCGCGAGGGCGCGGATGCGATGCTCGCATTTCTCGGCGGCGAACCAAAACGCTGCGAGGGCCTGCACCACCCGGCGGGCCCGCTGCTGCGCGTCGGCCTGCGCAGTGGAAACGGCCAATGGCTCGAATGCCGCGAGTCGCACGCACGCCACATCGCGACCGCCGAGCACGGCTCGCGGTACGAGGTCGTGGTGAAAAATGACGCGCGCCGTTCAATGGAAGTCGTCGTGAGCGTGGACGGCCTCGACGCGATGGACGGCAAGCCCTCGTCGCTAAAGAAGCGCGGCTACGTCCTTGCGCCCTTCGAGACGCTCGCAGTCCCCGGATTCCGCACGAGCGCATCCACCGTCGCCGCATTCCGCTTCGGCGGAATGTTCGACAGCTACGGCCACCGCCGCCATGGGACTACCGCAAATGCCGGAGTCGTCGGCATCGCAGTCTTCGAGGAGAAACGGCGCGCGATTGGCACGGACAACGGCGATCCGAAAGACCACGCCTGGCGCGCCACCGCCACGCGCCCGCCGGGCGGGACGCACGATTTCTCCACACCGCCTGGCGCGTGATCGAAACGGCTCGCCAACGCGCGCATCGCAGCGGCTTACTCACCACGCCAACCGGCTGGTGAATGAAGACCGAAGATCCCATGGTGAACAAGCGGAGCCAGTCCCCGAGCTGGCATCATCTTGATGCACCGGAAGTGCTGCGCCTGCTCGGCGCAGATCTGGATGCGGGCCTCACCGCCAACGAAGTCACGCAACGCCTCACGAAGTTCGGCGCGAACGCAATCACACCGTGGCGCGGAACGCCGGCGTGGATGAAATTCCTCCAGCAATTTCACGCACCGCTCGTTTACATCCTGCTCGCCGCAGCGGGCGTCACTGCATTTTTCGGAGAGTGGGTGGACTCATCCGTCATCCTCGGCGTCGTGGTCGTGAATGCCATCGTCGGCTTCATCCAGGAGGGCAAGGCGGAACGCGCCATCGGCTCGCTCTCGCACATGATCACGAGCGAGGCCGCCGTGCGCCGCGACGGCCGCGATCAGCGCGTCCACTCCACACAGCTCGTGCCGGGCGACATCGTGCGGCTGCGCGCCGGCGATCGCGTGCCGGCGGATCTGCGATTGTTCCGCGTGAAAGGCCTGCAAGTGGACGAGTCCACGCTCACGGGTGAATCCGTTCCGGTCCACAAGCACGCCGATCTGCTCGCGCTCGACACCGTCCTCGCGGATCGGAAAAATCTCGCCTTCACGGGCACGCTCATCACCGGCGGCCAGGCCGACGGAATCGTATGGGCCACCAGCGACGCGACAGAGACCGGCCACATCGCGAGGCTCATCGCGGAGGCACCGGATCTTTCCACGCCGCTCACGAGGAAAATCACGCAATTCAGCGGACGGCTGCTCTGGGTGATCCTCGCACTCGCACTCGCGACATTTGCCGTCGGAGTCGCGCGCGGAGAAAAGGTCGTGGCGATGTTCATGTCCGCGGTCGCTCTTGCCGTCGGTGCGATTCCCGAGGGCCTGCCCGCCGCCGTCACTATCGTGCTCGCCATCGGCGTCTCGCGCATGGCGAAGCGGCACGCGATCATCCGCAAGCTCCCCGCCGTGGAGACACTCGGCAGCACAACGGTGATCTGCTCTGACAAGACCGGCACGCTCACGGAGAACCAGATGACCGTGCGGGAGATTTTCGCCGGAGGAAAACTCCACGAGGTGACCGGCAGCGGCTACGAGCCGAAGGGCGAAATCCGCCCCGCTGCGGACACCAACCCCGCCCTGCTCGAATGCCTGCGCGCCGGAGTGCTCTGCAACGACGCGCAGCTCGTGCGCGATGCGGAGGGACGCCTCGCGGTGCAGGGCGATCCCACCGAGGCCGCGCTCATCGTCGCCGCAGAAAAGGCGGGCATGCTGAAAGTGGACGAGCATCGCGATGCGCCGGTGCTCGACGCAATCCCGTTCGAATCCGGCCACATGTTCCGCGCGACCCTGAACGACGCGCGCACCGCCCGCCTGATCTACAAGGTCGGCGCAGCGGAACGACTGCTCGAGCGCTGCTCCGACGCCCTCGACGAGCAAGGCAATCTGGTCCCGTTCGACATGGAATCCGCACACCGCATCACCGCGGAGATGGCCGCGCGCGGGCTGCGTGTGCTTGCGTTTGCACGGCGTCACATGTCCGCCGATCACGAGCGGCTCGATCACCGCGATGTCTCCGGCGGGATGACCTTCCTCGGCCTGCAAGGGATGATCGATCCTCCGCGCGCCGAAGCCATCGCCGCGGTGCGCAACTGCCAGGATGCCGGCATCGCGGTAAAGATGATCACCGGCGATCATCCCGTCACCGCAAGCACGATCGCCCGGCAGATCGGCCTGTATGCCCGCGACCGAGACGACGGAGGCACCCCGCTCTGCGGCCGCGATCTGGACGCCATCCCCGATGCGGATCTGCCCGACGCAGCCGAGCGCACCGCCGTCTTCGCACGCGTCGCGCCCGAGCAGAAGCTCCGCCTTGTGCGTGCGCTCCAGTCGCGCGGCCACATCGTCGCGATGACGGGCGATGGCGTGAACGACGCGCCCGCGCTCAAGCAGGCCGACATCGGTGTGGCGATGGGCATCAGCGGCACCGACGTCGCAAAGGGGGCGCGGCCGCGATGGTGCTGCTCGATGACAACTTCGCGAGCATCGAGGCCGCCGTCGAGGAAGGCCGCGGCGTGTTCGACAACATCACGAAATTCATCGTCTGGATCCTGCCCACGAATCTCGGCGAGGCGCTCCTCATCATCACCGCGATTTTCCTCGGCATGCCCCTCCCCGTGCTGCCGCTGCAACTGCTCTGGATCAATCTCACCGACACACTGCTCGGCCTGCCGCTCGCATTTGAGCCGAAGGAGAGCGGCCTCATGCGCCGGCCGCCGCGCATTCCGGGGCAGCCGTTGCTCACGCGCACCCTCATGATGCGCACTACACTCGTGTCGCTCGTCATGCTCGCGGGCGGGCTCGGGCTCTTCTTTTGGGAGCTGAATATCGAGCACGCGGGACTCCCGGCAGCGCGCACCGCCGTGGTGAATGTGATCGTGCTCATCGAGGCCGTGTATCTTTTCAACTGCCGCTCGCTCACGCATCCGGTCTTCACGCACGGCCTTTTTAAGAACCCCTGGGCCGTCGCCGGTTCGCTCGGAATGCTCGCCGCGCAACTTCAATTTACCCACTCTCCGATCATGAACCGCCTCTTCCACAGCGCACCCATCAGCGGCGCATGCTGGCTCCGCATAACGGCGATCGTGGCCGTGCTATTCGTCCTCGTGGAAGTGGAGAAATGGCTGCGCTTCGGGCGACACCGCGACGTTCGCGAGATCCCCGCATGAGCGATCCCGGAGACCCGCCACGCGATCCGGCCCCGCAGCAGCCGGCCTTTTCCGACGAACTGCGCACACTCGCCGAGAGCTTCAAAGAGCACTCGGTCTGCCTCGCCGAGATCCTCGATGCGACGAAGGGCCGCGGCTTTCACCTGCTCCTCATCTTCATCTCGCTGCCCTTCACCACGCCAATTCCCATGCCGGGAATCTCGATCCCGTTCGGCCTCGTGATCGCCCTCATCGGCGCGCGCATGGCGCTGGGCCGGAGACCGTGGCTCCCGCAGAAACTGCTCCTGCGCAAGCTGCCCGCCGGATTCCTCGCGAAGCTCCTCGCGACCACGAGCCGCGTCGTGGGATTCCTCGAGCGCTTCCTCCGCCCGCGGCTGGATTTCCTGCACGCGCAATTCATCTACCGCAGCCTCGCCGGGTTCTTCATCGCCATGTGCGGCCTCTGCATGATGCTCCCGCTGCCCGTACCATTCTCGAACGGCCTGCCCGCCGCCACCGTGCTCGTCCTCTCCGCGTCGGCGCTCGCTCGCGACGGCGTGTTCTTCATCGTGGGATGCGTCATGTTCGCCGTGACGACCTCATTCTTCATGCTTCTCGGCATCGGCGGAGCACAGGCCATCAGCCATCTGCGCCGGTATTTCTTCGGGACTTGAACGGCATCCCGCACCTCGCGCAGCGCGGATCTTTTGCTCAGGAAAAATGTCCGCGCCAGCGCGCAATTGCCAGCCACACACCGCGCCCTCATGCTCGCACGAATGTCCGCTCCCCTGCCCCGTAAGCCGTGGTATCGCATCCTCTACATTCAGGTACTCATCGCCGTGGCGCTCGGCATCATCGTCGGGCATAATTGGCAGACGATCGGCGCTGCGGTGAAGTGGAGCGGGATCTTCGGAAAGAATCTCGTGTGGCCCGACGTGAAGGACGCGCTCAAGCCGCTCGGCGACGGCTTCATCAAGATCGTGAAGATGATGATCGGCCCGATCATTTTCTGCACCGTCGTGCATGGCGTCGCAAGCATGGGCGACCTGCGGAAACTGGGACGCGTGGGGCTGAAGTCGCTGATCTATTTCGAAGTCGTGTCCACCTTTGCGCTTATCATCGGGCTCATCGTGGTGAACGTGATGCAGCCGGGCGCGGGCTTCCAATACGATCCCGCGACCCTGAACGCCGGCGCCATGCACGACTACGCGGCGAAGGCGCACGCGATGAACACGAAGGACTTTCTGCTGAACATCATCCCGGACACGTTCCTCAGCGCGTTCACATCGGGCGATCTGCTGCAGGTGCTCTTCGTGTCGCTGCTCACGGCCTTTGCGCTGCTCGGCCTCGGCGGACGCGCACGGCCTGTGCTGAACGCCGTGGATTACGCCACGCAGGTTTTCTTCGCGATCATGCGCATCGTGGTGCGCGCAGCACCGGTGGGCGCGTTCGGCGCGATGGCGTTCACCGTCGGCAGTTACGGGATTGGCTCGCTGGGAAAATTGCTCGCGCTGATGGGTGGCTTCTACCTCACCGCAGGGCTCTTCATCGTCATCGTGCTCGGCTCGATCGCGCGTGCATGCGGCGTGTCCATTTTCCGCCTGCTCGGCTACCTGAAGGACGAACTGCTGCTCGTGCTCGGCACGAGTTCCTCCGAGACCGCACTGCCGGGGCTGATCGAAAAAATGCAGCGCCTCGGCTGCGCTCGATCAACGGTCGGCGTCGTGGTGCCGACGGGCTTCAGCTTCAATCTCGACGGCACAAACATCTACATGGCGATGGCCGCGATCTTCCTCGCGCAGACGACGAACACGCCGCTCGATCTGCGCCAGCAGATCGGCCTGCTGCTCGTCGCGATGATCACCTCGAAAGGCGCAAGCGGCGTGACCGGCGCGGGCTTCGTGACCCTCGCCGCCACGCTCTCCGCGATGAAGACAATCCCCATCGAGTCCGTCGCGCTGCTGCTCGGCATTGACCGCTTCATGAGCGAATGCCGCTCGATCACGAATTTCATCGGCAACAGCGTGGCGACGATCGCAGTCAGCCGATGGGAAAAGGAAGTCACCGCTGAGACGTTGCGGGAAAATTTGCGGAACCCGCCTCCGCTCATCCCGCATGCGGAGGAAGAACCCAAACTGAGCACCGGGCACTGAGCGCTCTTGCCCGATCGAAGGGTGCCCGCCTCCGTCCGTCGGCAGCTACGAAGGTTTCGTCATTGCCACCGCCCGCTCCTCCCTCCACTCGTCTCGGCATGACTTTGATTGACGGAAAAGCCATCGCACAACGCATCAACGAACAGACCCGCGCCGCGGCCGCCGCACTCATCGCGCGCGGCGTGAAGCCAGGGCTCGCGGTCGTCGTGGTCGGCGACGATCCGGCGTCGCACGCGTATGTGCGCAGCAAGGAAAAGACCTCCACGGAACTCGGGATGCACAGCGTGAAGCACGCGCTGCCGCACGACACCACGCAGGCGCAGCTCCTCGATGTCGTGCGCGCCTTGAACAACGACCCCGCGATCCACGGCATCCTCGTGCAGTCTCCGCCGCCGAAGCACATTGATGAGCGCGCGATCGTCGAGGCGCTCGACCCGCGAAAGGACGTGGACGGATTCCATCCCATCAATGTCGCGAAGCTCGCGCTCGGCGATGCGGATGCATTCGTCCCCTGCACGCCGCTCGGCTGCCAGCGGCTGCTGATCGAGAGCGGCATCGAGACAGCGGGCGCAAATGTCGTCGTGCTCGGCCGCAGCATGATCGTCGGCAAGCCGATGGCGCTGCTGCTCATGAACAAAGGCCGCGGCGGCGATGCAACCGTGACCGTCGCGCATTCGCGCACGCGCAATCTCGCCGAAGTGTGCAGCCGCGCGGATATCCTCATCGCCGCGATCGGCCAGCCTGAATTCGTGAAGGCAAACTTCGTGCGCGAGGGCGCGGTGGTCATTGATGTCGGCATCAACCGCGTGGCCGATCCCTCATCGCCGAAAGGAAGCAGGCTCGTAGGCGACGTAGCATTCGCCGAAGTCGCGCCGAAGTGCAGCGCCATCACGCCCGTGCCCGGAGGAGTCGGCCCGATGACGATCGCGATGCTCATGCACAACACCGTGCTCGCCGCGCAGAGGATCGCGGGGTGAGCAGCGGCCCTCTTCCTTGGACGTTGGGCGTTGGGCGTTGGGCGTTCAGCCCCGCGCAGCGGCCTTCCGGTTTCACGACGCGCATCAAAATCCGGAACGCGCCTGCGGCGGGCCAAACGTCCAACGCCCAACGCCCAACGCCCAAGGTCCAAAGAAGGCAGCGCACGCGGCACGTGGATTTTGCCGATGAGCATCACGCGCACGGCCATCCTCCGCCTCACGCTTGCGACCGCCGCATGGGGCCTGAGCTTCCCGACGGCGAAGGCCGTCATGCAGGCGCAGGCATTCGCCGCGCCAGGACACGCCGAGTGGTTTCACGCCGCGCTCATCCTTTTCAACCGCATGGTGCTAGCGACGCTGATCATGCTCGCGCTTCTCGGCGCACGGCGGCGCGGCTTCACGCGGCTCGAAGTGCGGCAGGGACTCGAACTCGGCCTTTTCGGCGGGCTCGGCATGTTGCTCCAGACCGATGCGCAGAACTACATCGCCGCGAGCACATCGGCGTTCTTCACGCAGTTCACCTGCGTCTTCGTGCCGCTCACCGTCGCGCTGCGATCGCGGCGGATGCCATCGCTGCTGGTCACCGCCGCGTGCGTGCTCGTCATGGCCGGATGCGCGGTGCTGAGCGGCGTGGAGTTTGGAAAAATCACGCTCGGTCGCGGCGAATGGGAGACGATCCTGAGCGCGATGCTTTTCACAGGACAGATCCTCTGCCTCGAGCGCGTGCGCTTCCACGGCAACGACTCGGGCCGCACGTCCGCCATGATGTTCGCAGTGAAAGGCACGCTGCTCGCGACCTTCGTGATTGCGGGCGGGTCGCGCTCCGCGGTGCAAGTTTACACCTCGCCCGCCGTACTCGCGCTCACTTCGTTGCTCGCCGTCGTCTGCACGGTGTACGCGTATTTCACGATGACACACTGGCAGCCACGCGTGACCTCCACGCAGGCCGGACTCATCTACGCAACCGAGCCGGTCTTCGCGTCCCCGTGGGCGCTGTTCCTGCCCGGATGGTTCTCGCGCTTCGGCGGATTTTCCTACGCGAATGAACACCTCACCTGGCAGCTCTTCGCAGGCGGCGGACTCATCCTCGCCGCGAATCTTCTCCTCATCGCCAGACCCGATCAGCCGCCACATGGCAATCCGCCGCCGGCGACGTGAGACGCATGCGGCGTGTCCAGCCACGTGCCCGATAGAATCCACGACGGAAAATCTCCTCGCTCCGACGAGCGCACTCCGCGACACGTCCATGAAATTCCATCCATGAAAAACGAGAACGAGAAACGGCCTGTCTCCGGAGTGGGGCGGAGCGAGTTGAGCGATTCATTTGCCGCAGGGCAGGAGGCTGCGCAACGCGCGACGGAAAATGGACGGATTGCGACTCCATGCCTCGCGCTCATTTTTTGCACGGGGAAGCACGATCCGGTGCGCTTTCGCGACGGCGTCCGCGATGTGATCGGGCCGGCATGCACGCTCGTGGGCGGCTTCGCCGTGGGAATCATCACCGCTGATGCTGCATCTTACGACGGCTATGAATGCGGCGTCGCAATGCTTGCGGGCGATGGGATTTCCGCGGACGCATTTGCGGAGACCGGACTCCGCGAAGGCGAAATGCAAGTCGGCGAAGCGCTTGGACGAAAGCTCTCCGCCTCCGGAATCACGGACGATTCCGACGTGCTGCTTTTTTACGACGCGGTCCATCACATCGGGGGCCAGCCAAAGCTGAACATGGCGACGCCGCTTCTGCGCGGCCTGCTCGGAAATCTGCCAGCCGAGCCGCGGCTCGCCGGAATGGGGATGCTCGGCGACATGCAGCTTCAGCCGACGTGGCAATTCTGCGGCGATCAGATTTTGCAGCAGTCC
>Ga0209596_1004052_pt1 | contig 11296 bp, 22 predicted proteins | sample M_130807_MF_Meta_FD_187314 | JGI IMG/M metagenome (GOLD analysis project Ga0209596, IMG submission 187314) | Freshwater microbial communities from Lake Montjoie, Canada to study carbon cycling - M_130807_MF_MetaG (SPAdes) (version 2) | ecosystem: Environmental > Aquatic > Freshwater > Lake...
CATAAGTGCTGCTTGTGACCCATAAAGTCTTTCTTGCATTTGTTCCCATTGATAGAATTCCATTGAAGAAACTCCCATATGCTTAATAGCATAGTCTCTAAATTCGTTAGTTAAATCCATATTATTTTTTATTTATTTTTATTACATATTCACCAGACTCTAACGTAAATTCATATTTGTTAAGTGTTTCTAGTTTATCATCAGCATCTGTTAATGATGCGAGTGCTTCTTCAGCATTTTTATAATAGTCTTCGGTTGAATGGTCACCTATTCCTACAGAATGATGTGCCAATAATTGAAGAGTTGTTAACGCTTTTTGTCTTTGAGCTTCTATCGTAGCTCTTAACATATCTTTTAATGGTTTATTCATATATTTTTATTAATCTAAAAAACTACCTCTAATAAATACTGGTGTGTATTCACCCAACCAAGCACCTTTGATATTATACTCGAAATGTTCAATCGCCATTACATACTTTTCACTTTCAATGTCATCTTCAGTCATACCTTCAGTATCATCCAACTCCATTTGAGCGACAAGTATATCGATTATTTTTTCTTCGTCATAAGCGACAACTGGGCCGAGATTAATTCTCTCGGCCATGCCTATGATTGCACTATCAAATCCATCAATGATTAATGCTTCTTCGTTTATTTCAGCTATCTCTTCCCTAGTCATTATGAAAATTGTTTTTTACCTTTAGAAGTTGCATTAGCAGCTTCATTTTCAACTTGTTTTTCAGCAGCGTAAAGAGTTTTAATAGACTCACGCAATGCTTCCCATTTATCAAATGTATGTTTAGCCAATACACCACTAAATGTAACCACATCTGGTTTAGTGATAATTAATTTATCATTTTCCATATCATAATGGATACTAGCCAATGATTCTTCAATAACAATTCTACGTTGTTCTTCAGTCAATCCTTCAAAAATCTTTTCGTTTAAAACTATGATGATATCATCACCAGTTCTGTGTTTTAACAAATCATTTGCTTTGTTAATTTTGAAAAGTTCTTTCGCTTTGTTGTTTACCAAAATCGTAATGTTTACGTATTGGTCTAACCCAGCAGTTTTAATGACTTCGTTATACAAGTCTTGTGTGTCTTCAAATGGTTCTTCAAATTTTGCCATACTCTTTTTTTTTTAGTTTATATTAAATTATTTATACAAATATACTAATTAGTTTGCTCCGTTGCAACATTTTTTGTTAATTTTTCTTTTAAATCGATAATTAAAGATTTTGTATCATCATCGATAGATTTAGGTATATCAACACCCAACGTTATTAATAAATCACCTCTACCATCTTTACCATACGTTTTAATACCCTTAAAAGGGATTCTAAGGTTACTTCCGATATCGCTGTACTCTGGAACACTAATTCTTATTTTGGTACCCTCTATCGTCTCTATTTCGATTTTATCACCCAATACTAATTGAGGATAAGATAATTTTAAGTTCATTTTTAAATCAGAACCAGACCTAGTATATATTTTATGCGGTAGTTCATGTATTTTAATATGTAAATCACCTTCATTACCACCCTTTACACCATTACCTTTACCAGACATAACAAATGTCATACCTTCAATAACACCAGCTGGTATATCAACCTCTACATTTTCAGTTGTATCAACCAAACCATGACCAGTACATGTTTTACATTGTTTTGTATAAGAATTTCCTAAACCATTACACGCATTACATGTTGTTACTTGTTGAATCTGACCCATTGGTGTGTTGTATATATTTACAACATGTCCACTACCACCACAAACACCGCAATCAACAACATCTTCACCACCATGACCTTTACACGTACCACATTTTATTTTTCTGTTGTATTTGTATGTTTTTTTAGTACCAGTAAAAATTTCTTCAAGTGTTAACTTAACTAAAAGTGACATATCATTACCAACCCTAGTTTGGGGTCCACCAGCATGTCCACCAGCGAACCCACCACGAAAAGGATTTCTAAATCCACCGAATGGGCTACCTTGTTGACCAGCATTTGAATGACCGAATCTATCGTAATTATTCTTCTTATCAGAATCTGACAATGTATCATAGGCTTCAGAAACCTCTTTAAATTTATCTTCTGAACCCCCTTTGTCTGGATGATGCTCTTTAGCTAGTTTTCTATAAGCTTTTTTAATCTCATCAGCCGTAGCACCTTTTTTGAGTCCTAGGACTGCATAATAATCTCTTTTACTCATGCTAAATATTTATTTTTTTACAAACTTACTTATTTTTATAATAAAAAACAACTTTTTATGGTTTATAGGGTAATATTAACTTCAAACGGAAAATACAAGAAGACTTTACATAGAAGTAAAACGAAAGAAACCGTTTTTACTAATTATCATAAATTTATTGATAAAAATAAAGTGTTATACCCAAAAAAATTTTTAAATACCAATGGTATCAAGAGAGTCAAGTATCAAATTTGTATTACTAAACCTACTGAATCAACCGATACATTTAGAATACTTAGAGATGATTATGGTAAATTATATACCGAAGAACCTTTGGGAGATTGGACTATATTGGCATCTGAAGATTATGAAATAGAAGAAACATTTTTTATTTATGGATATGAAAGTGAAGAAAGACCTACTATTAGTGAAATAGTTAAAAGATTGATGTTTGGTGCTCATGCTAGAAAAATGGTGAAACAAATCATTGTGGTCCATAATAAACTACTAATTTATAATGAAGACCAATTTGATATGGTTTTGTGTAAAAATTTGGAAGATGCTCAAAGACTTCACCATACACTAGCAAAGATAGTGAAAAAACAAAAGATAAAAAGTCTTATGTTTATGGGGACAGCCACGCCAGCTACTGTTGGTAGAATGTATGATATTATTTTAGAAAAAACTAATTGGAAAATTGAGAAAATAAGAAGAACATCAACTCGTCCATAATTTGTTAATAACTTTCTGAAATAAATCAGTCTTTTACTAATTATTTTTATATTTATTATAAAAGAAATATATTATGGGAAGACCAAAACTAAAACAAGAAGATAAAAAGGGTAAATTAGGAATTAGTTTATCTAAAGAATTAATAGAAAAAATTAATTTAGAAACAAATAATAAATCAGTTTTTATTGAAAACTTGATAATAAAACATTTTATATCAATTAATAATGGAAAGTAAAATATGTACAAAATGTCAGTTAGAAATTAATTTATGTGATTTTAGTAAAGATAAAACAAGTAAAGATGGTTTACAAACTCAATGTAAAAATTGTAAAAAAGAATATCGTAAGAATAATAAAGATAAACTAAATATTTTACAACAACAATATAGAAAAAATAACCCAGATAAAATAGCTTCTTTTCACCAAAATAGTCTTGAATATCAGAAAAAATATTATTTATTAAATAAAGAAGATAAAAATAAGAAATCACAAATTTATTATCAAGAAAATAAAACTAAAATATCTATTAAGCAAAAAGAATATACTCAATTAAATAAAACTAATAGAAATAAAAACGAAATTTATAGGAGAAAAAATGATAATTTATATAATCTAACTGTAAGTATTAGAAATTTAATAGGTCAATCATTTAAAAATTTAGGTGTTAAAAAAAATTCTAAAACATCTATAATTCTTGGTTGTAGTTTTGATGAATTTAGAAGTTATTTAGAACCCCAATTCCTTCCTTGGATGAATTGGGGTAATAAAGGGAACCCTAAAGATGGTGTATATGAACCAAATAAAACATGGGATATTGACCATATTATACCATTAACATCAGCTACAACAGAAGAAGAATTATTAAAATTAAACCATTACACTAACTTACAACCACTTTGTAGTTATACAAATAGATTTATTAAGAAAGATAACTAAAGATGATGTCATACATGAAGAAACTGGCTGGCCATACACCAAAATTAGAAGGACTAGTACTAGACCTTAATCACGTGTTTCTGTAACGAAATCAATTAGTATTTCACCAATGTTTTCATCAACACCTTTTTGATAAACATATACCTTATCTTCTGGTAATGTTGCATCTAAATTAACTGGATAACGCAAAGAAACATAAGTTACACCACCGTCTTGTTTATTGAAAGGAATGTGTTTGATTAATGTTTCGTATAGGTTTGGGTGTACAGACACACCTATTTCAGCATTTTCATCTAACGCTTTAATTTGAACAGCTAAAAGGTTTATCTTAGTAACAAATGTACTATTCCAATCTTTTTGCATCGTATCACGTTCTGGCATAATATCTAAATATTCTTTCCAACCGTAATAGTTCCATTTTTCTTGCCATTTAGTTTCCATACTTAATCAATAAAAAGTTTTTCTAATTTTTTTACCAATTCTGCTATTTTAACATTGTTGGTTAATATTTTTTGTTCAATGTGTTCTGGTACGTTTACAATATATTCCGATTTTAATTTTGAGTTCTCTCTTTGTAAATAATCACTCTCTCTTAGGTATTCATCGTACAATTTACCTTTATCTTCTCTAGTCATTACATTTACATTTACCATCTGGATTATTACCACAATCACATGGTTTTTCATTTAGAACATCAGCCATTTTAGCAATTTCTTGAACGATTTCTTCATCAGTCATTTCGATGTCTTCATCTAAATCGGTTAAATCTTCACCGATAGCAAAACTTTTCTTGATGTCTTCTACCATTTCATTTATTTTAACCATATCAGCTTCAGCAATGATTGATGGGTTGATACATTCAACTCTTTCTTCACCTTTTGTAGGAATAAAGAACGCCATTGCGTTTGCATTTTTATGTGCCAACAATGTGTTTACTGAATCAGCAAATGGTTGGATAATTTCTTTAACTTGCATCATTTCTGCATCCAAATAGAACACAATGATTAATGGGTAATTTTCTTTCATCTTTTTTTTTAATTGTTTAAGTATTCCTCGAATTTAACTTCTTGGATTATATCTTTTTTATTTATTTTGACAAGTGTTTCATTGTTTATAAAATGTTCAACAAGAAGCTCGTTTATTCTTGCTTCTTTATTTTTTTCACCGTACTCGGTGAAACCATTTAATTTAATGTCATCACCACCTTGATTTAGGATTAAATAAATTAGATATTCTGTGATAACTTTGTCACCATTCATGGTGCTTTTTAATTTGTCGATTTCTTTAACAACAATTCTTTTCATTCGTCTATTCTTTAAATATAATGTTATGTATAAAATAATAAACAACATTACCGATTTTTTTTCATAGTGTAAAGGGTAAAATGCAAAAAACCCCACAAATGTGAGGCTTTTTAATGACTTGTTACAAGATACGGGGGCATTTACTTCAAACCCAGTTAAGAAGTTTTCCAATTTTATAAAAATAGAGGTTTTGGGAACCTACGTGGAATCTTTCGATTCACTTTCCATGTATATAATTGTTTTTTTTAAGTTTTTTGGTTGCAGAATGCATCTTTTAAAAAACAAGTCAAATAAAAATGAGTGACCAGTTACCCGACCACTCATTAATAATATTTTAAATAGTTACTGGTGCGTAACGCTCAGAGTCAATAACACTCAACATCATAGATATTGGAGTCATGTCTTTACCAGCTAACAAGTTAGTAAGCAATGCTGGTGAAAATCCACTAACAAGGCAAGTACCCTCTTTATCAAATTGTACTGGTTTGTTGTTATCACCTCTTGATTGGATATTCCAATATACCAATTTAGGTATTGTATACCCAGCTTGAGCATATTTAGCTTCAACCATATCTTGAGCAGTCCACCCACGAACACTACCACAGTTAAACTCCATGTCTGACAACATAAGAATCATTGTTGGCATTTCTTCTGGTGCAACGTTTGACTCAACAGCTTTGTTTAAAAGCATTGTAAATGCTTTTTCAACGTTAGTGTCGTATCCAACTGGACCTTGGATTTGTCTGTATCTCTCAGACAAACTACCTTTAAGGTATTGAAGAGTTGGGTTAGATGTGAACGTAATGAACGCATCTTTGAAAGGACCTTCGTTTCTTTCTGAAATGTATAATCCCAAAGAGATTGCTACATCCATACAAGTTACGTTAGGATTATTACCAGCTGGACAACCCATTGACCCAGAAACGTCTACCATTGGTAAAAGTCTCTCGTTGTTTCCTTCCATGTAGTTAGGCAATGCATCCCATTGTACGTTAGCACCTTTGGCATTACCAGTCTTCATGTTTTTAACGATGTCGTATGGATATACTGCACCAGCATTGATTTTAGCTTCACCTTTTTCAACACTTGCCAAGTAAGCTTGGAAACGCTCTAAGTCATTCTTAGAGAAAGCTTTCATCAAATCACTCATTGCTTTTGAAGGCAATTTAGTGTATTCGATTTTACCCCACTCTTTTGAACACATTAATTGCTCAACCGTGTTAGAGTTTTCAACAAGCATCTTACGGTAATCTTTTGGAGTTAAACCTAAGTATTTTCTAATAGCGTTAGCTTGTTTTTTCTTGTCACGGTTACCAACGTTTGGACGTGGCATCCATTTAGCCACCAAAGAACCAGTCATTATTTTTTCATTCAATAATGATTTCAATTTTAATTTATTCGTCATAATTATATTAATTTATATGTTTTTTTATTATTTGGTATGGTAATAACCGAACCGTCTTCTTTTTCAACTATTATTATATCTGGATTATCGTCTTTTTGATTACCAGAATACCCATGTTGGTGATAATATCCAGTTTCATACTTGAATATCCCAAAATAGGTAATTAATCTATAAAACCAATTTATTGGTTTTATACGGTATTTAATTTTTTTATTTCTCATTTATTTTATCTTTTTAATTAAACAAACATATTTATTAATAAATAAAGCATCCACTTAGCACATACTGATATGGAAACAATACCTTACACTTACAAACTAATTTTCAAACCAACTAACCAATATTACTATGGAGTTAGATGGGCTAAGGGTTGTCACCCTACCGATTTATTTGTTTCATACTTCACATCATCTAAACACATACATAAACTAATTAAAGAATATGGTATAGATTCATTTATCATTAAAGTAACTAAAACCTTTGATAATAAATCTGCTGCCGTGGACCATGAAAAATCAGTTTTAACAAGAGTTAACGCAGCTGTAAATGGTAAGTTTATTAACAAGGCTAACAACATGCCAGACTACTCTAGAAAAGGTCTAATAACTATTCATAATGACTTAGGGATGGAAACTTATCATGATGAAAAATTACCTATACCAAGCGGATGGGTTAGAGGCTTTACTAATAAACACCGAGAGAACTTCTCTAAAGTTAGAAAAGGACTACCAGCTAAAAATAAAGGTAAAAAAATTAAACCTTCTGGTCCATGTAGTGAAATAAGAAAAGAACGAATTAGTGACTCTAGAAAATTAACACCAAAATTAACTTGTAAATATTGTGGTAAACAATGTGATGGTGGTAATTTTACAAGATTTCATAATGATAATTGTAAACTAAACCCAAATGTTAGTCAAGATGTTTTAATTAAACGTTCAGAGCAAGCTAAGAACTCTATGTTAAAACAAATTGAGAACGGAAACTTTTTTACTCAAAAGTCTCCAAAATCTTAGCACACTCTTCTTCTGTTAAACCATCAAGTTTGTTAAGAATTTCATGTGCTTTCTTTTTGTCTTCCAACCCTTTAGCGATGTAACCCAACGCTGCTGTTTCTAATGGTGTACCAACCAAAACCAAAAGGTCATCCCATCTACCGTACTCAGCAAACAAACCTAAGTTTTTTGCAAGAGTTTCAGTACGGTTCTCAGCCAAGTAAGTAACGATATCTCTAAAGATTTGTCTCTCACCAGCACCACCTCTTACGTCACGAGCCCAAAAAAGCAATTTCATTGCATGTAATGGATTCTCACCAAAGGCTTTAGTAAACGCATTGATAAGACGAGTCTTATCTTGACCTCTCATCGCACCAATTTGGAAGAACAAGTCAACACAAAGGTTTAATGATGTAGAGTTAGTTACCATTCCGTTTTCAGTTAACGAATTTTTTGTTTGCATAGCTTTCAATAATGTACTCATGATTTTAAATTTTAAGATTTTTTAATTTTGATACTGCAAATGTACTAACAATTTTTCTATTTGCCAACTTTTTTACAAGTTTTTTTTTCATTATTTTTTTAATTTACTGATTTTTAGATTTTTACAAACCAAGCTTTTATTTTTGATGTAGTATTCTGTATGTTGGTAAACTCACAATTGTTTATGACACCATCACTAACAAAAAACTGACCAACCTCACCACTATAATGACTACCACCAAATGGATAAAAATAATACAATGATAATGTTTTATTTGTTGATGCAACACCAGCTGTTAATTGATATGGTCTAACTGCATTGTTGTTACACGTATAATTTGTGTTACTAACAAATACAATAGTATCGTTTGGATATGTAGTTGCAAAACCACTCATAACTTTTGTTAAAACCCATTTGGTTCCAACTAAATCATTTCCTTGATTACCACTCCAATTTGGTAAAGTTCCACCGTTACCATATTGCCATTGCCATGTTGTTGTGTCTTCTTGTGGGACTGTCCCAGCTTGGTAATTTCCAGGTGTTATCGGTTCTTTACTACAAGATGCAAACAAACTTAAAATTAAAAACAACCCAAAACATAATAGTATTATTACACCAAAACTTTTAATTACATATATTATCTCTTTTTTCATATTTTTTTTATTTATATCTACATAACAAATGTAAGCATTCTTTTTCAATAAAACAAATTTTAAACAAAGTTTCTTACATATTTTTTTCTGTGATACTTGTTAGCACCATTTTCTTTGAGTGCTTCTATATGGTCTGGAGTTAAATAACCTTTGTTTCCACACCAATTATATTGTGGGTGTAGTAAATGTAGTTTACACATATATTCATCACGTCTAACCTTTGCTATGATAGCAGCAGCTGCAATGCATGTATATGTATCATCACCTTTTGGTACAAGTGTTACTTCTGGGTCTTGTTCACGTTCATCCCATACTGTTCCATCAACTAGTATATGTTCTGGTTTGGTTGAGAGTTCATCTAAACACTTATACATAGTGTTGAATGTTGATGGATTGATACCTATTTCGTTTATTTCGTTTACGGAACCAGCTTGACATGAAATGGCGATAGCGTTATCCATTATTAATTGATATGCTTCGTTTCTTTGTTTTGGGGATAATTTTTTGGAATCTCTTATTAGTGGAGATTTGAAACCTTTCGGCATTATAACCGCTGCTGTAACAACTGGACCAGCACCACAACCTCTACCTACTTCATCCAGTCCAGCGACCAACTCGTAGTCACCAAAATCTTCTAGTGTTTTCTTTTCTTTTGCCATACTTTTTTAACAAATGTACAACATAATATTTGTAAAACCTAATTATTCTTCTATTTTTTTTGTGAATTTAACCAATATACCAGCAATTTCAACTTCAAATATATCTGTATAAACACACTTATCTGTTGGAGAGTTTGATTTGTAGAATAATTGTTCTGTCATTGCTTTATGGTTTTTAGGGTTTAGTTCATAAGATAAACTCAAACCTTTTTTCTCTATATTTTCGTTATCGAAAATAGCTGAAACTGTTTCTATTAATTTATTGTAATCCATATTAAAATGTAGTAAATATTTTCTTTAAAGTAACCATAAATCTTTCATACCAAGATTTTTTAAGAATTTTAGCTTTATTTGGGTTCTTTTTTATTTCAGCACCTAAACCAGATTTTATTTCATTGATTAGTTGTGCTTTCTTCAAGGCAGTTTTATATTTTTCATTCATGATAGCATTACCAGCTTGGTTCATTTCTCTATCTAACATTTTATCACTCATATTCTAGCTATTTTTTCATTTAAACCCTTATATAAAGGAGTTGGTATTTTATCCTTTGAAAACCAACCAGATTTAAGGTTTTCATGGTCTAATGTAGGTTTAAATTCTGACATTGTAAAGCCTTTATAATAATAAAATTTCCTATTTTTACTTGCTATATATTCAGTCCTATCATATTCAAATTGAATGGTGGTTGCGTCTATTTGTAGTTCTTCACCAATTTCTCTTATTAATGTGTCAATTGGTTTTTCACCTTCATCCATACCACCAGACATCAACGCCCATTTTGGTGTTGAGTCATTTCTATATAATAAAAATATACGATTTGTTTTAAGACATTTAATAAGAACGCCAGCTACTTGTTGTTCACCCTCTGATTCATTTAGTGTATCATCATCATAAGGTGGTTCGTTGTCGTGACCACATTCATGACAAATATATAAATCACTTTTTTTAGAATCTTTTTTATTCCATCCCCAACCGCAGTTATCACAAATTATATCTTTATCTTTTGTTTCAACCTCAAAAGATTCTCTTAATAAATTTTTAATTAGCTTTTTCATCCTTAAATTTTATAATATTTTTATTATTAGACTTTTTTTCAAATTCTTTTTCATCAATAAAAACCCAATATTTATCATTTTTTTTCTTTTTATAATAGACATCAACACCACCAATGTCTCTTTTTTGATATTGACAATCATTGTTTTTACTTTCATTAAGTAAACTTTTCAACCTATGTTTAATAAATTCTTTCACAACTATTTTAATATAAATATTGACTATTTCATCTATAATCACTATATTTGAATAAAAACTTATGATTACATTAATTTTTATTCTTATTTGCTACGGAGCATGCAACAACATGATTTATGGTTCTGTATTTGAAGGTTTTAGAAACCTTCTAGCAAAAATGGGTACTGGAGGTTACAGTATCCACAAATTATTCACATGCTTTATGTGTTTAGGTACTTGGATGGGTTTTGCAGTATCCGCAATCATGTTGCACTTTGGATACGGTAAATTAACCCCTATGGGTAGTTTAGGTGTTGATAATCCTTACTTAATCGTTTTCTTTAACGGATTATTAGCAACAACTGGTGTTTGGTTAATACACACAGTTCAAGAAGCTTTTGAAAGAGCTTTCAATAAAGAAAATTAATTACCACTAACAAAAAAAGCCCTAGCAATAGGGCTTTTTTATTAGACATTCTTTATCACAATCGGGTCTTGTTTATCTAGGTGGTAATTCCACTTTGTTTGAAACATTTTTAACTTTTTCAGTTTGTTTTTTACTTTTTAAATATTCAATATTTTTTCTAGCTCGTTCTTCTTCCTCAATAATTTCAAGTTCTTCTTCAGATAATTGAATTGGATTACCATTTTCATCTAAAAAAGTATGTTGTTGTTCATCGATTTCATTTTCAAACTTTTCTTC
>Ga0209596_1004054_pt1 | contig 11292 bp, 19 predicted proteins | sample M_130807_MF_Meta_FD_187314 | JGI IMG/M metagenome (GOLD analysis project Ga0209596, IMG submission 187314) | Freshwater microbial communities from Lake Montjoie, Canada to study carbon cycling - M_130807_MF_MetaG (SPAdes) (version 2) | ecosystem: Environmental > Aquatic > Freshwater > Lake...
GCAGCAGCGCATAGCGCATCCCCCGCCTCCTCCAACCGCTTGATGCGGTCGCCCCTGTCCTCGTACAAAACAATGTCAGCGACTAACACTGCGTACTGGTTCTTCGCGTCCATTAGATCCTCCTCCAGCAGTTTGATGCGGTCTTGTAACCCACGCACAACAACCACTCCCTGCTCGATTTCGTCTGTTCCAAGCAATTCTCGGAACTCCTCACGGAGGCTGACTCTTTGATCGGCTTGAAGCCGTGCGGTGTTGCGTTCTGCAACGAGCAATCGAATGCGGTCGTGGGCATCAGTTAGTTCGTGTTCTACGTCCAGCAAGTAGGCTTGAGCTGACTGGAGTGGGGTCATAATTTCTTTTGGTTTCATAGATACAAAATTTATTGAGCGTTATCGCGGAATGCGCTCCCCTCCGTGATTCGTTTTAGAACGGCTTCGGATCAAGGTCGTCGGCATCGACTTCGGCAATCGGAACCTCGCGCATGTTTTTGATGCGGAGAGTCTTTTTCGTCTCGCCATTGACTTGATACTCCTCGGAGCGAGCGGTGATGAGCAGCTCTAAGCCGATCATCGTTTTGAGGAACGCTGCGTAGCTGCCCTTGGTGCCAAGGAAGTCTACTTGAGTGCCATCAGGGACATTGTGCTTAGTCGCAGCAACGAGCTGATTGACGCGGAACCACACATTCTCCTGATTGATGTAGCGGTCCGTGATGGATGCGCCGTCTTCAGTCTTGAACGTAACCTTGCAGACCTCGCGGCCCTTGGCATCTAAGGTTTCCTCGACCTTGGCTACGGTGACGGTGTAGTCGCCTTCGGCATCGATGTATCGGCCTCCGGCATCTCGGCGGTTTACTTGGAACATAATTTATTCGGTGGTTAGTTTTCGGATTTATTCAGAACCCACTTAGGGCATGAAAGAGTTTGTGTAGCGGTTGGGTAGGCTGGCCAACTGTCCAGTGCGCGGCATTCGTGCAGCGTCGAGATGGCTTTACGCCTGAGATTCTCGCCAGCCTGAAGCCATTCGGCATCCAGCTTGTAAATGCCAATGGCATACGGCGCTTTGCGTTCGACGGCTACGAAGATGAAGCTATCAGCGCCAGTCATCTCCAAATAGTGCGCGGCTTGTATGTGATAGCCGAACGATGCGATGGTTCGCAGAAACGCATCGGGCGATGCGTCATCGGTTGTTTTGATGTCGATGAGCGTATGGTCATCGATCCACAGATCGGGACGCGCTTTAAGGGCGATGCCGGTTTCATCGTCTTGAGCGAACACGCTGGCTTCGATCCTGTGCGGCAGATGAATGATGTCCCAGAACGGATGGCGACGGACACTGTTGGCCACGCCTTGTACATCGATGTCTTCAGCGTGAGTCAGATGGATGCGGCTCTTATGCTGCTCCTTCCACGCTTTGCCTTCTTTGTTGCGTCCATCGATGTCCGGCGGAACAACGGCGACGACTTGCGAGTAGAGTTGCGGTTCAAGGACAGCGGTATGAATCGCCGTACCCATCTGCATGGCCTTGCTCGGCTCCTGATGCTCCTCCAGCGCGGCTTTGTAATGCGCCGGAGACTTGAGGATCTTGCTCATCATGCTCTTCGAGAGAGCATCAACGGCGTGATACTGAGCCGCTGGCATGTCGAGATTGACGTGTTGGTTGAGAATGCTCATTCGGTGGGCGGGTTAGCGAACGCGGTTGCTTTGGTGATGAAGCCGTTCGCATCAGCGATGATCATGTTGGCCACCTTGGTCGAGACATCACGGAAGTTCTGCTCGGCCTTGATCAGGTTCTTGCTGACGAGGAACGCATTGGCGATGTCAGAATGTGGCTCAAGAATCTGCTCCAGTCGTTCGACGAGCGAGAAGGACGGTTCCGGTGTCACGTTGACTGACTGGCGCACCGTAGCGGTGACGGTGGGTGCTGGTGAAGGGTTGGAGAAGTCGGCCACTTCCTCGGGCGTGTAACGACCTTGAGTGATTCGCGGATCGAGCATTCGTGTCGCCTTGCTGATGACACGCGCTCGCAGCATCTCAGCGGGGAATTTTGCCCAACCGCTGCCAGCTTTCGCGGGGAGTAATCCGGCCAGCTTCGCGTCGTCTGAGGTGAAAGCCACGCGGACTTTCTTTACGCCCTTCGAGAAGTCGGCGATAGCGGCGACTGCATCGAACTGAATCCAGTCGATATCCCAACCGGCGGTCATCAGGCCAGAGAGCATGCTCTCCGATTTCATGGTGATGTTGCCGTTGATCAAGTGGTTTTCTCTTTTCCACGAGAGCGGAGTCATCCGGCTGGCGATGCACTCCAGAGCTAGGACATAGCCTTGCTCGGGCTTGACGCATCCGAACATGCCGGAATGCGCTATCCAGTCGCCCATCGTTTTTACCGCGTCCATCGGACTGTCGATCCTGTCGTAGAAGTCAGGACTGACTGGCGGTTGCGTTATCGCTAATTGGTTGCTGCTCATTTGTATTCTCTTGTTGTTTCTTTGTTTTTCTTGCGTATGGGTTCACTGCTCCGGTTGTCGCTCGACTCGTTAGAATCGCGGCAATGTCGGACTCGGTGAACAAGATTCGTCGGCCAATCCTCCTATGCTGGACGCCGTCATGGCGCACGATTCGCCGTAGCGTTTCGGTGCATATCTGGAGCATCTCTGCTGTGGCCTTTGCGGTATAAACTTTCACTTGGAAAAAATCGACAGCGTTCGGGTGTTAACTTGGGGAACCACTGAGTAAACCCGTCGAAGCCTCTCGCTCCGCTCTATGCCCGAACGCTGAAAAATTGGTCATCGTTGCGTGTGTAGCGTTGCAGTTGTCTGGAGTCGTGTCAATGCGAAATCATCATTGCTTTGCGAAGATTTTCTTTTTGCTCCGCTTCCAGCTCTTTTTGACGATTTTGCTGGGCTACCAGCGCGATTCGATTGGCTTCCTCCAAGTTAATCTGCGGGATGAACGCATCGCTGTACTCGATTCCAGTCTCTTCGTCCGGTTCAGTTGAAACCGACTGGTCCTCTTCCGCATTCTGCTTCCTCTTACGCTGCCTCCCCTTACGAAGCGCATTGATAGCCTTCCAAATCTGGGCGATTTCGCGTCGCATGTCCGAGAACTTGCGCGACTCAAGATCCTTCTGAGCCTCCTGATCGGACGGTTGCCAATCGCATCCATGCCAGACCCGCTGGACTCGATCAAACACCAGCACCTGACTCTTAACGTTCCGCATCGAACCAAACGCTCGATTAGCCTCGACCAACCCACAGCCAACCGTCTCGACAATGTGGGCCAACAACTCGGACTTCTCCGAATTCAGGTTGTGTCTCTTCGGCGGCATTTCTCGGAACGTCGCCCGGAGCGTGGAACCATTTGGAAGGTAACTCATGGTGGAAAATAGATAAGTCTCTTTTGTCCTTTAGTCAACGGAAATCTACCAATGGCTCCTTCTAAGTTATCCTTGGTCTACCTAGCTCATCTAAAGATAAGCCTCCCCTTTCTAAAAAAGGGGAGAGGCTTATTCCGAAAACGGAAAGCTTGCGCGCCGCCTGTGGAGGCGGTGCCGCTTCCGTTTCGGAAAAGGATATGTGAAGCGTTCGAGTCGCTTTGTTTGTCATGTGGGTTAGTAAGGATGCCTCGCAATCGATCAGAAACGCCCCGTAGAGCGTTCGTAAGCTGTTTGGCGGCTCTACGGACGGTTTGGAGTGTCGCCTCGCTAGAATCGAATCGATGAAATGACATGGATGAATGAGGTTGAATGGCCTACTTTTTATCCGGCGAAAAGTTATCAGGGCTTGGATCGTTCTGCGGTGGGATAAATATCGTAGTCCTCGCTGAGTTCGACCGGCACGACGCGAATCCGCCCTTGCGTGTACTCGCCGGGATTCAACTCGCGAGCTGCACGTTCCGCGTCCTTGCGCGACGCGAATTCGACCGTCTCAAATTTGACCACGCGTTCCTTTAGGTCTGACCAGCCAATCGCGCCGCTGATCTGCACCTTGTAGAGCGGTTTGCCGAAAAGGTTGCGGCTCATAGCGTCTCCGTGTCAGGTGTGCCGGGGCAGAGCCTGTCGCCTTCCTCGCGTTCGATGATGAGTTCAAGGATTTGCGTGCCATCTTTCGCGACGAGGGAGCAGATGTGCTTGTCCTCATCGTAAATAGATAGCGCTTTCGCGCCGTTTTCGGCTTCCTCGCCCGTAAGGATTGCGTTGAACAGGTCCACGATGGTCTGGGCGTTGTCGCGGGATTGAATGGTTAGTTTCATTTTGTGAAAGTCTGGGGTTTGTTTCGAGTCGCAACTGTCAGGGAATCCTTGACGGTTCGACGTTCTAGCTCGCGCATAACGCGACGGCCGTAGGCGCGGGAGGATGACCGCTTGACGGCTCGTGGCCCACCTTGCCAGATGCGCGCCAGCGATTCGTCGCTGAGATGTTTGCCGTAATGCGCGAGATAGGCGTTGGCAATGAAGAGCGAAATGGTCCGATTCGTCACCTGAGTGTGCGCGTAATGCGTCCCCATGATCCGATTCACATCTCTTACCATGATCGGCTTGATCTGGAGCGCGCCAAGTTCGCCGTGGCGGCCACGGGCAAGATCATTTCCGTGGGATTCGATCTGAATCAGGGCCGAAAGAAGCAGTGGATGCATATTTTTATTCTCAGAAACCTGTCGATTTTAAAAACTCGTTTTCCGTTATCCATTCGCCGAATCCGTCGCCATCGTTAAGATCGATAATCCAAAATAATTGTCCAAGCCCAAAATCAATGACCTTCCCCGCATGGGCATAATTCCAGCATTTTCGATTTCGCGTCCATTTGAATTGGAATCGGGCGGAACCGTGTAAATCTGGCATTCTTGTTCTCCATGTTTTAAACCGTTTTCGAAAATCGTGGCCGCGAATCAACCAAACCATCTCGCCGTAGAAAATCTCGCGTTCGGTTATGTCCACGGGACTGATCGGACTGGCTTGAAATTCTACGACCATTTTCTTGGTTTTTACATCCGCCCGATGCTTTCCCATGCGAACCTCTTGCCATTTTCGTGGGTATTTCATCTTCCAATCGATATGCCATTGGCTTTCAGGTTCGCTCCATAAATCGCAGTCGTCGCGAGAAGAGTGGCTCCAGTGCCATTCGTTTATTACTCCGCACTTGGCAATGACAGGGCTTTCGCAGGATGGACATTTTCCGCGAGCGTTCGGGCGAGGAAGGCTCCGAGAACCATTCACAGAATCAATGGCCCACAACATAGCTCACGAATAGTTTTTGTAATATTTGATGCGCAGATGCGTGATTTTTATGCGATTTGATGCGCGGGGGATGTTTTAACGGGTTTTCAGCCCTGTTGCCAATACCCGGTTTCCTCTTGCCAGTAACCTATTTCGAATTGCTGCTGGTTTGCGTTGACCAATCGCGTCGATCCGCACCGGCAGGTCTGTTCAATTGTCGTCCATCCATGTGCGCGAGGATTCGGACGATAGGAATCAACCGGACCAGCGAAACAGCGACTGACAAAATGTTTCGGCTTATGGGCGTGCTTCACGGTTGCTGTCCTTTCGCCTTCCTGATGATGGCGCGAGCAAAGTCTAGATCGTCGTCGTCGGCCATTGGGTGCGCGAGACGTTCAAGCGCGGAGAGCAAGTCAGGCGCGGAGGCGATTAAATGCGCGTTGGCCTTTATTTCCAACGTGTCGGTCATAAGGCAGACGGTTTTCCCGTGCTGGTCATGGAAAACATGCCATTCGCCGTTTTCGCCTTCGGTTGGCGGATGAACCTCCGCGAATTGAGGCACGTTGCAGATGCAGCGGCTCGCGTGATTCGGATGTTTGCCTTCCCATTGCGGATCGGGAACGACAAACCAAGGACCGGGGGTATGGGTTTTCATGGGTTCAGGCGTTGATGGTGAATGATTCTGCGAACGATTGACCTTCAGATTCGCCGGTTTCTGTGCCTCCGAATTCAATGATTTCGCGCTGACCGTCGCCTAGCTGGCGCGTGAATGCGTCCCAATGGCTGCGAGCGTCGCAATGCGCGATATGGCATGAGCGGTGCAGCACGCCGGCAAAAGCGGTGAAAAAATCCTGTCGCACGCCGTCAACCGCGTCGTCCATGTCAATGGCGCGGAGCAATTGCGCGTCCATGCGGGATAATGTCATGCGCGGGAGGATTATTTCGACCGCAAAGTCGCGAGCGTCGGTCCAGACGGAGCTGTAGGCGTTCGTCTTGAGCCATAGGCTGCCGTCGTCGAAAAGGTGATACACGGAATCGTCACTGCCAATGCCGGCGCGGAAAGAGTCTGCAATATCGTCGGCGAACGGAGGGAGTTCCTCGATTAAGTCCTGCTCGTCGGGCGTAAAACTATCGTCCATGACGTAGTTCTGGCGCACATAGGCGCGGGCGGATAACGGGAGCCGGCGCGCTTCAAAAGACGACAGGACCGAGTCGCGTGCGATTAGCTTTTCGAGAATGGGGATAAGCTTTGGATTCATGGGATTAATTGGTGATGGGTTGACCGTTGCCGAAAATAATTGTCGGGAGATAAGAATTCTTGCCGTTGGTGCGCTTGACGGCGCGGGAATGGCGGACTTGTGCGCGGGAGGCACTTTCTAGCGTCCGGTGTTGGCTTATGGTCCGCATATTGAAAAGGTCGAAGAGGGAATATTTCATGGATGCTTTCGTTGGTTTGAGGAGGACTTGTGGCCTACCCTGTCGCAGCACGCTTTTCGGCATGATGCGCGTAGGATAGGTCAAACCGGCTCCGGTCGATTCAGGCTGTCGATAGCTGCTCGCATAAGGTCAACAACATAGAAATTTTCTTCAGGCTTCAGTGGGTTTTCGTAACCAGTGCAAAAACCAACGCTGTCGGAATGATGCCATGCGCCGTCCGCGTAGAATTCCGAGATGACGCACCAACAGCCGAGGTTTTCGATAGTGTCGAGCATTTGCTGCCGTTCCTGCGCGGAATCCGGTTCTCCGAAAACGGAGAAATAACTTTCGGTTTCCGGTTCTGCGCGGAGGCGTACAAGATGCTTGGATTCAAGGGCGCGGAATTCTGAGATGATTGGTTCAGGTGACATAATGTTTGATCGGTTGCGGATAGATTGGCCTACCCTGTCGCCCTACTCTTTCGAATAAGGCGCGAAGGATAGGTCAACGGTCCGCGTTGCAATAGGTGCGGTAGTCTATGCGGCCGATCAGATAGTCCGCGCATGCGCGGGAGCGTTTTTCCGTCCATCCGACTGGACCAGTCAGCCAGTCGAATATGTCAGAGTATGTCAGGCCGCGTGCCGACTTGCGTGCGTGCGTAAGGTTGCCGTTTAGGAGGTTATCTACCGCCGTTGCTATGCGTTGAATGGATGCCATATGGGTTTTATTTGAGGTTAAAAGCTTCGCGCCACGCGAGATAATCATGGCAAAGATCGGTGTCGAAAGAATAGACTCCAATGTCAGGAAAACCGTCTGCGCGCAGACAGGTGACAAACAGCCAACGGCGGCCGTGCATGACAAAAGGTTCTTCGCACTCGCGCAAACGTAGGAAAGGGACAAGCGGGATATTGGACATGGTGCTTTGTTCGTGTTTGATTGAGTGGATTGAGACTTAGAAAGAGCAGCAGCCGCAGCACGGCGCGTCCTCACAACGGCCGCGTGCATTGCGTGTGCCTGTCCAGCCTGAGGAGAGTTTGACGCAAACCATGTCGGTGCTTTGGGACATGCGGCCGGTGCATGCATTGCAGTCTATGCGCCATGCGCGGTTGCGCTTAGTTACGGTTCCTAAGCCTGCGGGAACGGTTTCGTGGCATTGGACACACTGGCCTGAGTATCGGTTTAACATTGGATTGAGGGGATTGAGTGCTTTGGTTTGAGATTGAAGAGACGCGTCAACCTACCGAGGGCCGATAGATTGAAGCGGACCGTCAATTGCTCGCGATTTGATTTACCGCCTTTGATGCAGCGCCGTGCGGCTTGAATCCCACGATAAATCCACGGTTTCCTTTCGCGCAGAGTCGGCACTTGTCACACGAAAGCCCGTCAACCCTTTGGGCCGGACAAATAACAACGCGGTTGCCGTCGGGTGTCGTGAACCTATCGGGGCTGTCTTGTGGGACAACGGCCGCAACCGGCAAACCAAGCTTGGCAAGTGTGTCGGCATGGGCAACGGAGTTTGCCGATAGGTTCACGACAAAACCGGCCGCGTTTGCTGCGCGTAACGCTGTCAAGTTGCTGCCCGTCGGCGGTTTGTGGGTATAGGTGAAGCCGCGTTTGCCAATGTTTGCGGCCGATAATTCCTTAAGGGCTTTCGCGTCAATCTTGTTGCCGACACCCGGCAAATCTCCGGCTTGATTGTGTCGCCACAATTGACCGGCCGGGAAATTGCGCACTTGTTTGATGAATGAGAGCCAATCAATGCCGCGTTGACCGCTTGTTACTTTTGACCAATGAAGCGCAAGCGGACCGCCTTTAGCATAGCAACCTTTGATCTTGAATGCGCAATCGTCGGGGCAAGTTGCAGACGATGACGTAGAAACCGGAATGGGGCCGGTTTTCGCGTTTGCTGATTTGAGAATTAGATGGACGTTCATGGGTTCAATGGTTGGGGGTGAAACCGAGAGTCGTTTCTAGATATGCTTGGATGAGGATTGCGGAGAGGATTAGGGCTGAGATAACGAGTCGTTTGAGAGTGATTCGTTTCATGGGATTAGGCGTTGACGGGTGAAGTAAAGTCCCAAACGAATTCTTCGAGTGATTCAAGAAAAGCGATTTGAGCGGGTGACAACCGAATGGAACCGCCAACCTCTCCCTCGTTAATGGCGCAGCAAAACGAAGCTGTTTCACGCCCAAGGCAAACGAGAACTGGCGTGCCTTGTCCCGGATCGTTTGGGAAGATTTCGTTGGCATCGAATTCGACGCGAAGGCCGTTTGGGCCGTGTTTGGTGAAGCGGGTTTTCATTGGATTTACTTTGTGTTATTTGTTAACTGTTTACCGTCCACGATTCACACTTTCGAATGAACCGGGAACGATAACCAATCAGTCTTCGATGCCAACAGCGGCGCACGTCTCACACCATTGGCCCGAATCGCCTAGCTCACGGAGGGTGAACAGGCCGTCGCAATCGCGGCATTTACATTTGATTTCCGAAAGCCACTTGTCAGGGCCAGCAGCAAGACCAGCGATTCCAGCTGGAATAACTGAACCATTGGCAAGGCGGACGAATCGTGCGCCACTTTCGGAACGGATGATTTTGTAAGCTTGGATCTTCATTACCTAGACACTATGGGCCGAAAGCCTGTCTGGAGCAAGGTTTATTTGCAATTTTCTTTCGTTTTCTTTGGACGGTAGGGTGAGGCATGGCTTGAAGGGAAAAGCAAGATAAATCGAAAGAAAAGTGAAGGAAAGTGAAGTGAAAAGCCCCGCTATCCTTACCCTACTTTCAAATCAAAGCCCGGATTTTAACGATAAAGTGGCGTACAAGATGTAGTGGTGTCGGATTTTGGGTATACCATATGTTGTGGTGTCATTAGTGGAAGTGATGCCGAAAGGATTTGCGAAAGACTACCTTGGCTTGCAAGGTACTTGGCATGAAAGGGAAAGCATGGGAAAAGGCGAAGGCACTTTATCTGGCAGGGAAGAGCTGGAAGGCAATTTCAAGCGAAACAGGGATAGTCCAATCAACTCTACAGTCCAAAGCTTCAAGGGACGATTGGACGAAGTTTAGGAAGGGGATGAGAGACACAATCTCATCTAATGAAATCCAATCTCTAGAAAGCCTCTCAGCTTTGGTCCGTTCGAAACTAGCCGCAGACGCTGCCAGCACGTTGGAACGAATCGATAGTTATGAGCTGGACGGTATCAAGGATGAGTCAACACGGGAGCAAATCCTTGGGAGCGTAGCCAAACGCTCTGCGCTTGTGTTTGGCTGGAGTGAAGCTGGAGAATCGACTTCAGTGTCCATTAACTTGCTCGGATCGATGCCTGACCGATTCGCCGAGGTAGTCGTGACGAATCCCGTTTGAAGTAAAGATAACACACATTGTGCGACGGTGGGGAACTTATAGTCAGGATAAGTAAATCTGATAGGACAAAAGGATTGTTTTCCTATAGGATTAGTCAAGATTGCCGGCGACTGGGCCGGCCCCCTTTTGGGGACGGCTTCGTTTACGATACCCCCCTCAAAAATTTTCCGTCTTTTTGACCATGTTAAGTAAAATTAAAATTGGTCAAGTTATTTCTCTCAATCAAGCTGAGAGGAAGTTGGCCCACTTCGTAGCCAAGAATCGCAACGGCAATAACCGTCATTTCAACGTGACGAACTTAAAGGTAAGCGATGCTGACCCTGCGACGGTAGATCTGGAGGGTGTGTGTGGCGAGATAGCATTCTGTAAGCTATTCAATGTCTATCCCGACATCGACACGGATCGTGAGCCTCCGCACCCGCTCTACGACGCGATTATCCCGCCTATTCCACCGGGCATTCGCATCGATGTAAAGACGACCAAGTATGAGACTGGCAAGCTGCTGGTCGATTCTCGCAAGGGCGTCAAAACGCTGGGCGTGGATTACTATGCGCTGATGACCGGGCAGTTTCCCGGCCCGTATACCTTCAGAGGATTCATTGCGAGGGAACATATCATTCAGCCGCACAAGCTCGGACTAATCTGCGGATACAAAAGCTACATGGCAGAGCAGAGCGAGCTAATCGACAATCCTTCGGATTGCCAATCAGCGCACTTATTCTGATTGACGCGTGATACATAAAATGTATCCCTCGGCAATCGACCTTAAGCAAGGCGGAGGCTTGGTCAGCCATCGCAAAACTGTCTAAGCGGCAATGACGATCCGCATCGGTCAGCGTGTAGGCTACGAATCCACGTCGTGTGGCATGGATAGAATGGCCTACCAAATGCAGATAACGTCGGTTTAATTTTTCATCTCATGGCTTGTACTAATGTCTTCAACGCCTTCGCCGTAGCGACTGAGTCGCTCGCGCAGGACGTCTATAAACGCGCCTCGTATCGCTCGATGTGGCTCAATATGATTGAGCGCGGCGAGTATCCTCAGGGTACGGGTTTGACCCAGACCTCGTTCACCACCACCTCCATCGAGCCGACTGCGGCTGAGGAATGGTCGGCCATCACGCTCGCCAGTGGTTCCAATTCTGGCGCTTGCGATGTCACCTACAACGACGTTCCGGTAGGCTATAATGCCGTTACTTGGAGTCCTGAGCGTTTCGCGCTGAAAGGCCCGTTGCTCTGTAAGGATGATCTGACCTTTGATCATCGCGTCGAGGCGTTCTTGCGCGTGTACTTGGAGAAG
>Ga0209596_1004056_pt1 | contig 11290 bp, 9 predicted proteins | sample M_130807_MF_Meta_FD_187314 | JGI IMG/M metagenome (GOLD analysis project Ga0209596, IMG submission 187314) | Freshwater microbial communities from Lake Montjoie, Canada to study carbon cycling - M_130807_MF_MetaG (SPAdes) (version 2) | ecosystem: Environmental > Aquatic > Freshwater > Lake...
GCCATCTTGAAATATCACCTACATAAAAAGTGTCTGGCTTCATTTTCTCTGTGATGGCGTAAATGATGCCGCAAAAAATAAATGCAGGAATAATTGATTTAAGGATGGGCAACATCAAATGTCTATTTTCCTTTTTAAAAAAGGCAGGAATACTCAGTTGATATTCAAAAAGTAGAACATAAAAGAAGAATAATGGCGCAAACATTACAGCAGTAGGTTTCGCTAATCCGCCAATTGCTATGGGCAATAAATATAAGTAAGTCTTTTTGGATAATGGCGAATATTGATATAATATAAACCCTAGAATTACAAAAAACGTCGATTGCAAATCTGAACGCGCGATGATATAATTAATCGTTTCTGCATTTGCAGGATGTAATAAATACCAAGCAACGGCAAAAGCAGCCACGTAAAAATTCCACTTACCGGGGTAGGCTAAATTAAAAATTTTTGATATGAAGTAAAACATCAATATTCCTTGTAATAGAAAAAGAATAAATGAAGAAAGATGAAAATAAAATAAATCAAATCCATTCCCCATCCAGTAATCTAACGCAAGCGAACTACTAACGACTGGACGATACTGCTGATTAATCGGAATTGTACTAAAAGTCGTAGCATCCTTAAAAAACAAAGGAATATTTTTTATACTCCGAATAAATACATTATTCTCTATAGTATGAGAATCATCGAAATGAAAAGAATTATGGAAGTGATTTCGATAGGTAAAAGTTACACTACAAATGAGCAAAAGAAAAAAAATTGGTATTCGCCATTTCAATAATGTAATATGGATTTTCTGATTCATATATATATTATTTTAGTTGGGCGCAAAAATAATATACCGTCCAAAAAAAAATAAATTGAAAATGTTAAGCAATTTTAAATTATTTGCATTCAGGTAAACAGTCCCATTTTAATTTCCATCGCGTGACAAATAATCCTATAAAATCTGCAAAATTTACTTAAAATACATTGCCGTACATACCCAAGTAAGTCCGCCTGTTTGCTATAGAATATTTATAAAAAGAATTCCCTTTCTACAAGATGTATCGAAAAACCCCTATATTTAGAACCAAATTTTAAAAGATGAAAATACCATATTCATTTGGGCTCTTATTCTTGCTTTGTATTGGCACAATTTCCGCAAATGCACAAACAATGTATAAGGATGTTGCGCCAATTTTTATTGCCAATTGTGCGACTTGTCACCACACAGGCGGCATCGAATTTTCACTCACGAATTATAGTGCAGTGGTTGCTTATGGCACGTCTATTTTGAATGATGTGCAAAGTGGTCGTATGCCACCTTGGCCACCAGATGCGAACTACAAACATTATGCGCATGAAAGAATATTGAGCGCTACAGATAAAGCTAAATTAGTGAATTGGATTAATGCAGGCATGCTAGCAGGCGATACTACATTGGCTCCTCCTGTTCCAGTGTTTACCAATACGCAATTGAATGGCACACCCGATTTAATTTTAAAATTTCCAAAATATACAAGTACTTCAACCGCTACAGATAAATATATCTGCCTAAATGTTCCGAATAATTTAACCCAAGATAGGTATATCCGAGCCTTTGAATATGTACCAAGTAATCCTGCAATTATTCATCATGCAGTTGTTACAATTGACACAACCAACACTGCGGTAAATGACTTATCCGGAAATTGCACTAATTTTCAAGGACAAGTCAATATTGGTGATTATGCACCAGGCATGGGGCCCACGGTTTTTCCAGGTGTCGCACCAACCAAACTGGGAATGCGAATGAAAGCCAATTCAATATTATCTCTACAATTGCATATTCCTGAAGGCACATCTGGACAATCGGATAGTTCGGAAGTCCACTTTTTCTTTTATCCAATCAATGAACCAAATATTCGACCAATGTTTTTTGAAACCATTTTACAAAACTGGAGTTTTTATATCCCAGCAAATGATAGTGTAGTTGTCACACAAAAATATCCAACAACTGCTGCTGGCATGCCCATTGACATTTCTCTCTATTCAACTTTTGTACATTCTCATAATACTTGCACAAGGATTATCAATTACGCTTATAAGAATACCGATACCATTCCATTGATTAAAGTTCCTCATTGGGACTTCCATTGGCAAGGTCAATACACATTTGACAAGATGGTCAAATTACCGATTGACTATCATTTATTCTCCGCGCATTTGTATGATAACACCACAAACAATCCACGCACGCCAAATCATAATGCACCTGTAATACCTGGTTTCTTTACTAGCGACGAAATGCTTTTTGATAGCTTTATTTACACACTATATCAAGCTGGTGACGAGAATGTAGATATCGCAGCAATACTAGCCAATGATCCATTACTTTATCCTACAAGCAATAGCAGTACAGATCTAACATTATCACAAATAAATGTATATCCAAATCCATTCACCACCCTCACCAATATAGATTATACGCTACTTTCAGCGCAATATGTGCAATTGAGTATCTATGATAATTTGGGTAAGGAAGTTCAAAAAATAAAGAGCGGCATGGAAGCATCTGGCAATCACTCGCACACATGGGATGGAACTGATTTGTCTGGTAAAAAATTACCTAGAGGAATTTATTTTTACAAATTACAAGCTGGACAAAAAACGATGCAAGGGAAAATTGTGTTGGAATAATTTGGCGAATAAAACTGTAAGAATATTTCGCTAGTATTTATGTAGAACAAGAGGATTTACAAGAGCCATAATATTTACAGCTAACATAAGAGAATAACCATTATGAAATATATTTTTTTCATTTTAATCCTATTGAATTTCGATTCAAATATGTATGGACAACATACTGTCGGAATTAAACTGAATGCAGGACTTAGTAACGTATTAGTAAGATATAATAACGGACAAACATTACATCATAAATTCTATCCGCAAGCTTCTTATCAATCTGGAATATATTATTCTACCTCTTTGTCTCGAAAATTAAAACTTGGTTCCGAAATAATTTTTATCCAAATTAACGGCAAAGAATTCATAGGGATTCCATTTACGGATATCAACGGCAAACCAATTGATGGATTTTCATTTGACACATTATGGCGACACTTTTCTTATGTAGGACTACCAATTTATGTTGGATACAATTATAAGAAATTGAATGTAAATCTTGGGTTACAAACTAACCTAAGACTTGGCGGAAATATTAGCGAAAAAGGAGGTGCAAATAATAATGGAGATACTTTAACTTGGAAAAACAAGTACACAGATCTAAGCGGATTTGACAAATTTGATTTTGGGTTAAGTGCTGGTTTCATTCTGAATCTTAATAAGAACTTCGCATTGGAAGGGAATTATTACTATGGAATAAATAATATTCTAAAAAATAACCCAAAATTCCTAAAGGATAAAATTCGTCAGTTGACAGTTGGCCTAAGAGTTAAATGCTTTACGGTAAACAGAAAGACTAAAGAGAAAAAAATAAGAAGTACAAAAAAAGATGCTAATCAGAAAGAAGATATTTTGTGAAACGTCAACTAAAAACTCATTCTAGCTTAGTACTCATTTCATATTTCAATTAGTAAATTGAATCAAAGAAAAATATACTAATTTTTCTTAATTCGGATACGCAAAACCAACAGATAATTTACTAGATACTAAACGCAATGAATCATTATTGTTTGCGACATTGTATAAATAGGCATCCACATTCCCTTTTATTTTTACAACCTTCTGTCCATTGGCATTGTTCGCATAATTTTCAAAACCTAAATAGGTAAATGAAATATTATTGCTTTGATTAGCAGAGGTATTGGTTTTATACGATTTATAAATAGATCCATTTTTAGCATACGTAATCACAATCGCGGAAGCGTTGATTCGAGGTGATAATGTAGTCGTAACTGTGGAGTCTACTGTATAATTAATGTTCGCCAAATAATAGGCCAAAACATTAAAGCCAACATGCCTTTTGTAAATACTGGTACATCCATTTCTAGTGGCAGTCAAAGTAATGGTATATTTAGTAGAGACTGGATTACTATAGCCATATGTATAATTAGCACCTGTACCATTCGCTCCATTGCCAAAATCCCAAACATAAGAAGTATAACCCAAATCGGCATCTACAATTGCATTTAAATTAGAGTCGGTTATAGCAGTAAATTTTACGCGACAAGTTGAACCTGGCGTTACATCAATTGGAATAGAAATGGTATCCGTTACACCATTCAATGCGCTGTATAAAGTTACCGATTTTACACCCACACCAGTAAAGACATGAGAAGGATTCATCATTTGTACTTGTGGCGTACCATCTCCGAAATTCCAAGTGAAATTTTGGTTGGTTCCACTACTTACTCCTGGCGAAAAATGAAATGTTTCATTCGTACTATTTGTAACGACAGAATCTAGAGAAAAAGATTTAGAATTAGAAGCCCCATTCAGTAAATCATAAATAGTACCAGACAAATTTGTACCTGTTCCAGATACCGCAACATCTTTCACTTCAAACTTCAATTCTGGTTCACAAGTAATACAACTGTCATTGACAAATCCTCCAACTAAAGTCATTAAACTTTGGTTATCCAGATAGTAATTGGTTTGCATATAATTGTGATTGATGCCACCAAAGTACACCAATGACTGCGTTCCAAATGTACCAACAAATTGAAATGCTGGTTCTGCTGTCGGACTTGGAAGTTCTTTTTTCTTACAGCTGTAAAACACAGTAAGAAGTGCGAATAAAAAAAATAAGTGTCTCATGATTTATTTATTTTAGTACTCATTTCTATGGAAGGAATATTTGAATCCAATGGAAATGCGAGTTTGTTTATCTTTATTGGTATTATTAAAATAAGTATTTTTAGTCATGTCTATGAAGCCTTGCTGATACATCAATTGAAACATGGTTCTATCAGACAATCTAAGGCCATAGCCGATTTGTGCAAACACATCCAATTGATTAAATCCTGTGCTATAACCAAATTGTTTTTTAGTACTTGCATCTTTTGTCTCCTTCACATCACTAGCTATATCATATGCATAAGATACGCCTAATGTTGCGCTCAAGAAATGATTGGATAACAATTGATATTGAATAGAAAGTGGAACAACCATTTGAAACATCTTCTTATGGTCTACAGAAAACTCAGTAGAATCATAACCGAATGAATAAATATAATTCGTTTGCTTTTTCTCTGTGTTCAAGCCATTGAAATAAGTGAATCCGACACTAGCCCCCATGGTAATTTTTTCGGCGATTGGTTTTTCAAATCCCATACCAACATATGGAGAGAATCCCCACCCCATCGGCGAATTGATATTGCCTTTAAACCCTTTATTGGCATTCATTCCAGCAAAAATGAACAATGAAAAAGGAACAGGTTCAAAGGTTCTTTGTATTTTAATTTGTTCTGTGGAAGGCGTTACCGCTTCGTTAGGTTCTAAAATACTTGCTGTAGTTGGTTCTGTATTTTCTACTGGTTTTAAGTCATATAAAGTAATATGATCTATCATCTCTGGTACATAATTAGTTAAGGAAGCGAAGTAACGAGGATGATATTTTGGATTTGCAGCATTTGCAGTTTGTGTATACTTTATTGAATCTGTAACTTTCATATTTCTTCCAGCAATATTGACCGTACTTGTTGGCTTATTTGCCGCTCCATTTGCATTTGTATTATTATTTGCAGACGAATGAATGGCTGACAAATTTCCAGAAGTACTTGGCTTGTTATTAATTGCTCCAACTGTTTCTTCTGTATCCGTGTTCAAGTCTGATTGTGTTGCATCTTGCAAATGTGTCCCCTTTCCTTTGTTCGCAATGGCTTTTTCTTGATTCGATTTTTGATTGAAAATGCCCCTTAATTTTTGCGTGGATTTTTTTGGATTGGTTAAATTTTTTGTACGCACAACTTCACCTGTGGAGGCTACATTATTATTGGCACTTACGCTCATTTGTTGTTGATCTTGTGTAATTACTTCTTGCTCTTTTATAACTTCTTGATTTGAACTTTTATTCACTATTTTCTTGTCCATTTTTTGTTGATTCACAACATTCTCTCTATTATTATTTTCAAGTTTATTTTCCACTTGCTCATCGCTTGCATTCGAATTGCTTGATGTGCTTGTTTGTATTTTAATATTTTGTGTATTCGGTGTATTAGAATCGGAAGGAGTAGAAGTTTCTGTATTATTATTTGTTGAAGGTGAATTTGTTTGTTTGCTTACAATATGTTCAGGAGTAGATGATTTTGCAGATTTTAATTTTGGATATAAAAAAGCACTAAGCCCAAGACCGATAACTACAAAAAACATAGACAAACCTCTCCATAAAAAAGGTTTCTTTTTACTTTTCTCATTATCATCGAGAAGTACTTCCATCTTTTCCCAATATTCCTCCTTGAAGGAGAAATTGGTCATTTCTACTTTTTCTTGTAGAAAACTGTCCAGCTGATTATAATCTTTCTGCATGTGACGCTTGATTTAAAGGATAATTTGCTTGTTGTAATTTTTCTGTCATCATTTTCCTAGCTCTGTGTAAATGCCATCTAGAGGCCTCTTCGCTGATATCCAACATCGTGGCAACCTCTTTGTGCGAGTAACCATCGATGGCAAATAAATTAAGAACTGCCCTAGTTGTTTCTGGTAATTGATTCATCATTACAAATATTTCTTGGCTATCCATTTTACTTTCTGTAAAATCCATATTAAAATGGGTATTCCCAATATTTGAATATTCTGTATCTATCGTAAATCTATTTCTTTCATTGTATTTCTGTTTCACTCTAAAACCATCAATGGAGGTATTCACAGCGATTTGCTTCACCCACCCTGGCAGTTTATTCAAGTCATTTATCGTGTGTAAATTTTTAATGATTTTTAAAAAACTATTATTCATACTCTCCACAGCCTCATCTTCATTGATTGTATATCGCTTACAAACACGCATCATGATTGGAAAGCAGTACTCATACAGCAATCGCTGACACTTGCGGTCATTCTGAATACATCCTTGTATGATTTCCTGCGATATCAAACTTCCCTTTTTTTACGTGTTAAAAATACATTCTCATAGGCAAATTGCCACTTTTAATATTTACGTACCCTGAATACGAAGTTCATCCTCGATTTGTTAGCGATTATTTTATTTTCTCAGGCTATTTTTTTTTACTCTCACAGAAGAGATTAACTTCGCCCCACTCATCCAATATTTAAAGCAATTTTTTTCTATGCAAAAAACAATTAAACAACTCCACCTAAGTAAAATAAATAAAGGCACTTCTACTGGTTCCATCTGGCTTGAAGGCAAAGCTGAAAAATTAGATAGTTATTCCCCCGTCGATGGCAATTTGATTGCTAGCGTGGTTTCTACGTCAAAAAATGATTATGAAAAAGTAATCACACAAGCACAAAAAGCATTTCAAACTTGGCGACTTGTACCTGCTCCAAAACGAGGTGAAGTGGTTCGCCAAATCGGCGATCAATTACGTAAATACAAGCAACCATTGGGTGAATTGGTTAGTTATGAAATGGGAAAAAGTTTGCAAGAAGGTCTGGGTGAAGTACAAGAAATGATTGATATCTGTGATTTCGCAGTCGGTTTGAGTCGCCAATTATATGGACTAACGATGCATAGCGAAAGACCTGGTCACCGTATGTATGAACAATATCATCCACTTGGATTAGTAGGCGTTATATCTGCTTTTAATTTTCCAGTTGCTGTATGGGCTTGGAACACCATGCTAGCTTGGGTTTGCGGCGATGTTTGCATTTGGAAACCATCTGAAAAAACACCTTTAACTGCTGTAGCTTGTCAACACATAATCAGTGGAGTATTTAAACAAAATCAAGTTCCTGAAGGTGTAAGTTGTTTAATCAATGGTGGCCGTGAAGTGGGAGAATGGTTGAGTCACGACAAACGCATTCCTTTAATTTCGGCAACTGGCAGCACTCGTATGGGCAAAGCCATTGGCGCAGCGGTTGGTGAAAGACTAGGACGAAGTTTATTAGAATTAGGTGGCAACAATGCCATCATCATTACAGAAAATGCAGACATGAATATTGCCTTAGTTGGCAGTGTATTTGGCGCGGTAGGTACGGCTGGTCAACGTTGTACCACAACACGTCGTTTGATTATTCATGAAAAAGTGTATAAAAAATTCATCGAAAAATTAGTCAACGCCTATCAACAAATTAAAATCGGAAATCCATTGGATGAAAAAAATCATGTTGGTCCATTGATTGATAAAGATGCTGTGAAAGCATATACTTTGTCCATCGAATCTGCAATAGCAGAAGGTGGCAAAGTTTTGGTTCCTGGTGGTGTTTTAAAAGGCAAAGGATTTGAAAGTGGCTGTTATGTAAAACCATGTGTCATTGAAGCAAAAAATAATTTCAAGATCGTACAACATGAAACCTTCGCCCCAATTTTATACGTCATGAAATATAAAACAATGGAAGAAGCAATTGCTATGCAAAACGATGTACCGCAAGGACTTTCCTCTTCTATTATGTCTACGAATATGCGAGAAGCTGAACTATTTTTATCTCATGCAGGCAGCGATTGCGGCATAGCGAATGTAAACATTGGTACCAGCGGTGCTGAAATTGGTGGCGCATTTGGTGGAGAAAAAGAAACTGGTGGTGGTCGTGAAAGTGGATCTGATGCCTGGAAAGTATATATGCGTCGCCAAACCAATACGATCAATTATACCGATAAATTGCCACTTGCGCAAGGCATCAAATTTGATTTGTAGAAGAAAGTAGAACGAAAGAATTTTGTTGTCGCTTTTGATTAGCACTTTTTTTATTTTTTAGCTGCTGCTAAAAAATAATAGTTCAGCCTATCATAATATTGCTTTGCAAATTCTTCTTCTGAAAATGGCTTTTGATTTGCCAACCAAGTTTCCATCGTAAATATTTGCATGCCTGCTTCTTGCATCAATGCAAATATTTTATCCGGAGTGCTTTGATAATGATTTGATGCGCCAAGACCATGTTCAAAAATGATAACAGGTTTCCATTTGGAAATTATTTTTTTCGCGCCTTCTAAAACCAACAATTCACCGCCTTCTACATCAATTTTTATAAAGTCGATTCGAATTTCTGGCGAGAGTAAATTATCCAATAAATCTGTTTGCACCATAATAGACGTATCTACTTCATCCTTTCTATCATAATCTCTTTTCTTTAAACCACTATAAGATGGATTGCTGACTACATAATTGAAAGAAGTTTGTTCTTTGGCATTACTCAATGCGATATTATACATCACATGATTGGATGAAGTATATTTTTTTCGAAGCGCTTCAAACAAAACTGGAATGGGCTCAAATCCCATGTGCAAGCCTTTCGGCGCATGTTTGATAAACAAATCAAATATTTCTCCCTTATGACAACCAATATCTATACCATTGGAATCGACATTAAAAACTTTTTTAATTACTCTTTTCGTTTGTACATCATAACGCTGATTTTGCGTAAATGCTAATGGCAGTTTCTTCAATATTTTTTTTACCAATTGAATCATAAATCCTTTCTGTGTTACTTAGAAAAGGTAAATATAAAACCTTTTAATTTATCGACATTTTAAAAAGCCTAAGTCCTTGTTTTTACAACGCCGTTAATTTTTCTAATATGGTAAATACTGCTGGACAAACCTCAGCATTTTTCAAGGTCAATGCTTCTCGTTTCAATAATACATCTTCGTCTGTATATGGAAATCGAGCACAATCACTTGGTCTAACTTCATACACCGAACAAGTATTATCTTGCTGCAAAAAAACACAAGGTTGGTATTGATTCACATAATCTCCTTCTTCATCGACACGTAAATATTTCTGAATAAAATCGCCTTCCTTCATGCCTAGATATTTCGCAATACGCTTTATATCTGGTTGTTTAAAACGAGGCGAATGGTTTTTACAACAGTTGGCGCATTGCAAACAATCAATCTTCGAAAAAGCCTCTTCATGCAATGCTGGCAAGCGCTTGATGACTTCACGTTGATTGCATTTCTTTAAAAACTGACTATATTTTTTTTTATTTTCTTTGGCTGTTTTTTGCCAATGAAGTGGCATTTCGTTCATCTACAGATATTGCGATTTTAAATTCTCAAGCATATCTACAGTCATCGTTTCCAAATTATATTCAGGCTTCCAATTCCAATCTTCACGTGCATGCGTATCATCAATACTCTTAGGCCAACCATTCGCGATCTCCTGTCTGAAATCAATTTTGTAGGTCATGGTAAAATCAGGAATATGCGCCTTAATACTTGCATAAATTTCCTTCGGCGAAAAACTCATGCCACCCAAATTATACGAACTACGAATCTTAATATTTTCTTTTGGTGCCTCCATCAATTCAATGGTTGCACGAATAGCATCTGGCATATACATCATTGGCAAATACGTTTCTTCATTCAAAAAACATTCATAATCTTTATCTCGCAAAGCTTCATGATATATTTCTACCGCATAATCTGTAGTACCTCCGCCCGGTGCAGATTTATAACTAATCAATCCTGGATAACGAAGACTACGAACATCCACATTAAAATGTTTATGGTAATATTCGCACCATCTTTCACCAGCAAATTTACTGATGCCATAAATAGTGGTTGGTTCGATGATCGTATGTTGTGGCGTATTTTCTCTCGGACTAGTAACCCCAAAAACCGCAATTGAACTTGGCCAATAAACCTTCGTTAGTTTTTCTTCCTTCGCAATTTCCAATACGTTCAACAAACTTTGCATATTGATATGCCATGCCAATGCCGGATTTTTTTCTCCTGTTGCAGAAAGGATAGCAGCCAATAAATACACTTGCGTAATATTGTGTCGAATGATCAATACATGCAACATTTCTTTATTCATCACATCGCAACTCACATAAGGACCTGTGCCTTTAAGAAGTTCATGTTCATCACGCAAGTCGCTTGCAATCACATTATTAGCGCCATACATTTTACGTAGTTCAGTGGTAAGCTCTACGCCTATTTGTCCACAAGCGCCTATCACAAGGACTTTCTCTTTTACAATTGTCATATACTTATTTGAGTCACAAATATAAGGATTGACTTTGTAATAAGAAGCGTTGATGAGTTTGGCTGTACCACAATTATTATAAGGTTTATGCTGTAGCGTATTTTTTGACAAAAAAAATTAATGCCACAGGGGTAATACTGTAGCGTATTTTTTGAAAAAAAATTAATGCTACTGGTGTAATACTGTAGCGTATTTTTTGAAAAAAAATTAATGCTACTGATGTAATACTGTAGCGTATTTTTTGAAAAAAAATTAAT
>Ga0209596_1004057_pt1 | contig 11288 bp, 9 predicted proteins | sample M_130807_MF_Meta_FD_187314 | JGI IMG/M metagenome (GOLD analysis project Ga0209596, IMG submission 187314) | Freshwater microbial communities from Lake Montjoie, Canada to study carbon cycling - M_130807_MF_MetaG (SPAdes) (version 2) | ecosystem: Environmental > Aquatic > Freshwater > Lake...
AACAGAGGTGTTGATTGGCATCAATAAAATGAATGCACCATAGGAGCTAAAAGGAAAGTGATCAAGCAATAAAAACAAAGGATGAGGCAAAAAAAGAAGTGTAGAAAAATGATTTTTTTTCTACACTTTTTTTGTGGAGTCGGAGAGATTCGAACTCTCGTCCAAACATCGTATTAAGATGCTTTCTACATGTGTATCAGATATTTAATTTTCGATATATTTCAGGCAAACCTGCAGGCCACAAAATATACTTAGCTTCTGTATCTCGCCACGGATCAAAGCGCTCCGCAACTATTTCTTCATTTGTAATGCTTCACAGGAAACGCTGAAGATCAAAGCTTCTCCGGAAACAACGGCACTTAATACTTGGTATTAAGCAGCCATAGACAAGTTAGACTCGCCAGATAGAATTTTGAGAATTAGGATTTACGTGCCATATTCACAACACACGACATGCTTACAAAAAAATCGCAACGCTGTCAATACCGTACGACCCCATTTTAAAGAACTTTATGAATACAAAGATACAAAAACAAAACCCGCTTGTCAATTTTATATGTAGTATAAATTTCAAAAAAAAATCCTGAAATAAATTCCAGGATCTTAAAAAAAATAATTTCAAATGATTATTTGATGATCAATTTACCTGTACTGATCTCCTGCCCTTTGTTTATTAATTTGTAGAAATACATCCCATCGGCTAAATTATCTCTGTTAATCATTAATTCATGCGATTGAATATCTGAGATCAATCTTACTTCTTTTCCTACTAGATCATACATGTGAATAGAAGCATTTGATAATGAAACAGATTTACCGATTGAAATGATTGCCTCATTCGAGAATGGATTTGGATAAACAGATACATTGTTGTCATAATTAACGGCACCAACACCTGCACAAATATCCACATGAACAGTTGTTACTGCTGAGCCAACACATGAAGTGGCTGGAGCAGTGTAAACTATATTAAAATTACCTGCACCCGTTAAACTTGGATCAAACATATTTCCACTAACAACTCCTGTTCCTGTGTATGTTCCACCGGCAGGGCTTCCTGCTGGCAAAGTAAATACAGGTGAATTAACACATACATTGGTTGTTGCAGGAATGGATACTGCCAAAGATGATAACGCGCAAGAATCTGCGTCTGAAGAAAAAACGTTACAGAACTTAAATGATTGTGATGCACTTGGCAACAAACTATCTATTTTGTAAGCTAAGTATATTGCTTCATCTGCAAAAATGGTTGCGCCAACCGTTTGTGTAAAACCTATACCATTATAAAGATCAGATGCGTCTCTGTTGAAAAAGCCTCCATAACCTGCTACCCAATTTGTATCAACAGCTAAAAATTCAAAATAAGAGCTCCAAGGTAACGCTTGTGTTGCATTTACACTTGTTGTACATCCAGCACAACCCGCATGCTGACTAATAATAGTGTTTTGAGTTGTATAATCTCCTGTCAATGTAACGTTATTGTCAGGATCTAAATTTCTATAATAATAAAACCCAGGAACGGTAACTGTTGAATTATTTGTAACTGTAATTGTAGTTGTATAAAATAGATCTGTTTCTCCTAATAAATAATTAATCTTAAAATGAAGATCTGTTCCTGATGTATAATCTGCTTCCCAATCTGCAGTATAATTAGTTCCTACATGCGCCCACGAGGTGATAGCACCAGGAAGATTTAATAATGGTGCACAGTTATTCCCTAAAGATGAAGCTCCTCCAATCTCAAATCCCCAACCATTTTCAGGGCTACCAGGAGTAAAAAAATCACCATCATAGGTTGCCCAGGAATTCAGTTGCGGATTTGCAACAAATCCAAAATAAGATGTATTTGAACGAGAGTGCATCCCAGGAAGAGGCATCCCTAATAAAGTGTCAACACCTTCATACCCTCCAGCACCGTTCACTCCAATCTCAACATTTGTACCTTTCAAATAAGCTTGTGTGCCTACCATCTGAGCATCTAAATTCTCTATCTTACAAAAAGAAAGAGCAATAACGAAAGTACTATAAAGGAGTAGTTTTTTATTTTTCATGTTACTTATTTTTAAAAAATATTTTTTTCATCTTTCAATAATTCATTTATACCAAATGTAGTTAATAATGTGTAATTATCCTAGCTAAGTATTCCTATCCCATCGTATTCATATTAATAGCTTATAATTAGTATCTTTACCGATCAATAATTATGAATATGGCAAAATTAAAGATTGGCGTTCTTCGCGAAGAAAAAAGTCCTATAGATAAAAGAGTACCATTAACACCATTAATTTGTGCCGACTTAATAAGAAAATATCCTCACATAGAGATTGTTGTTCAACCCAGCAAAGTGCGTTGTTATGAAGATGCTGAATATACTGCTTTCGGAGTTCCGTTGAAAGAAGATTTAAGTGATTGCGATATATTAATGGGTGTAAAAGAAGTTCCTAAAGATTTGCTTCTTCCCAATAAAAAATACTTCTTCTTTTCTCATACCATCAAAAAGCAACCACACAATCAAAAATTGATGAAAGCATTGATTGAAAAGAAAATTCAAATGATCGATTATGAGACCTTAACCGATAAGAATCATAACCGTATCATTGGTTTTGGCCGATTTGCTGGAATTGTAGGAGCTTACAATGGCATCTTAGGGTACGGAAAAAAATATGATTTGTTTCAACTAAAACCTGCAAACATTTGTAGAGACAGAGCAGAAATGGAAGAGGAACTAAAACGTGTTAAACTTCCGAATATTAAGATCGTATTGACCGGTGGCGGACGTGTTGCAAATGGTGTCATCGAAACATTAAGTGCATTGCGTATTCGTAAAGTAACTCCCGATGAATTTTTAATGGCATCCTTCCGTGAACCTGTTTATTGTCAATTAAATCCTCGTGATTATGTTGAAAGAAAAGGTGATCACAATTTTGACCTTCAGGATTTTTTCAGCCACCCTGAACATTTTGAATCTACTTTTGCAAAATATGCAAAGGCTACTGATATTTATATCTCAGCACACTATTGGGACCCTCGCGCGCCTAAAATGTTTGAACTTTCTGATATGAAGGAACCTGATTTCCATATCAGTGTAATTGCTGATATCACATGCGATATTGATGGTTCTGTGCCAACAACAATTCGATCGACTTCTATTGATAAACCATTTTACGGATACAATATCAAAGAGGATAAAGAAGATCTTCCTTTCAATAAAGATACCGTTTGCATTATGGCTGTAGATAATTTGCCGTGTGAGTTACCTCGTGACGCAAGTGATGATTTTGGAAAAGATCTGATGGAACGTGTATTGCCAAGTATTATTCTGAATGATACGGATGGCATTATTGAACGTGCAAGTATTTGCAAAGAAGGAAAACTGACAACAGGTTTTGATTACCTAAAAGATTACGCCTATTAATTGAAGCAGCTACCTTCCTTCTAAAATAATAGTAGCCATTGCAATCTCTTTGATGTGAGAGAGCGATACGTGAATATTTTTTATGTTTCTATCTTTAATTAAATCGGCTGTTGTTCCAATTACGTTGATACTCGGTTTGCCCAGTTCGTCATTTACAACCTCTACCTCATTAAAAGCAACTCCCCCTCTCCATCCTGTACCTAGAGCTTTAAAAAAAGCTTCTTTGGCAGCAAAACGCGCAGCATAACTTTCTGCCTTATTTACCTTGCCTTCACAATATACTATTTCAGCTTTTGAAAACACTTTCTCTTTAAAGCTATTGTTTTCAATGCTTTTAGCAATACGTGCAACCTCTGCTATATCTGTTCCTATACCTATGATCATTATTTAATTTCTTGTCCGAAAAACGCCACTTACGTTTCACTACATTTAATAATAAAGCAAAGGTAATAATATTTACAGCTTATAATAATCAGCTGTTAGTAAGGCCATTAAGATTAATAATTTTTCTCTTTTTCTAAGCAAAAATTAGTAATTTTAGTTCATTGAAAAACGTAAAAAATAAAAACAATTTTTATGAAATTACAAAACTACGCTTCAGGGAAATGGGTTGCAGGAGAAGGTGATGGACAAGCATTATTTAATGCAATAACCGGGGAACAAATTACAACCGCTAGTAGCAAAGGGCTAGATTTTGGCGACATGATGCATTACGCTCGTAAAGTGGGCGGACCAGCACTGCGTAAAATGACATTTCAAGAACGTGGAAGAATGTTAAAAGCGCTCGCAATTCATTTGCAATCAAAAAAAGAAAATTTTTATACAGTAAGTTGGGCAACAGGTGCTACAAGATCCGATAGTTGGGTTGATATTGAAGGGGGTATCGGAAATTTATTTACATACGCTAGTCTTCGAAGACAATTTCCGGATGAAACTTTTTGTCTAGATGGTGATGCTGCAAAGCTTAGTAAAAACGGCACGTTCATAGGACATCACATTTGTGTTCCGAAGGAAGGAGTGGCTATTCATATCAATGCATTCAATTTTCCTGTATGGGGAATGTTAGAAAAAATAGCTGTCAATTTATTAGCAGGTGTTCCAGCAATTGTTAAGCCTGCAACAGTTACCTCATTTTTAACGGAAGCGGTAGTAAAAGAAATTGCAGCTTCTAAAATACTACCTGAAGGTGCTTTACAATTAATTTGCGGAAGCGCCAATGGGATATTAGATCACGTTCAATCACAAGACATTGTAACATTCACAGGCTCGGCTAGTACTGGTATGATGTTAAAAGCGCACCCAAAATTGATACAAGAAGCTGTTCCATTTAATATGGAGGCTGATTCTCTGAATTGCTGCGTTCTTGGCTCTGACGCTGTTCCAGGAACCGCTGAGTTTGATATTTTTATCAAAGAAGTTCAACGTGAAATGACCACAAAAGCAGGACAAAAATGTACTGCCATCCGCAGAATAATTGTTCCTGAAAAATTAGTGGAAGACGTACAAATTGCATTGGGCAAACGTTTGGCAACAACCACTATTGGCGACCCGAATGTAGAAGGTGTAAGAATGGGTTCATTAGCAGGAAAAACACAATTAAAAGAAGTGGCTGAAAAAGTGATGCAGTTATCAAAAACACAAGAAATTGTTTTTGGCGACATGACTAAATTTGAAGTGACTGGAGCCGACAAAAATAAAGGCGCGTTTATGTCTCCAATATTATTCCTTAATAAAGACCCTTTTAAATATCAGGATTGCCATAACCTAGAAGCATTTGGCCCTGTAAGTACCATTATGCCTTATAAAACAATTGATGATGCAATTGAATTAGCGAAGATGGGTAAAGGTTCATTGGTTTGCTCCATCATTACTGCTGATGATAAAATTGCAAAGGAATTTGTGATCGGCGCTGCATGCATGCATGGTAGAATTTTGGTTTTGAATGCTGATTGCGCGAAAGAAAGTACAGGTCACGGTTCTCCAATGCCATTATTAACCCACGGTGGTCCCGGACGCGCCGGCGGTGGTGAGGAAATGGGTGGAAAACGTGGTGTATTCCATTACCTGCAACGCACTGCAATTCAAGGTTCACCAACTACCATCAGCAATATCACGAATAACTACCAATACGGTGGAAAATATATTTTAACTGATGTACACCCTTTCAAACGTTATTTTGAAGAATTGGAGATTGGAGAAACACTGATCACTGCAAAACATAAAGTTACTTTAGAAAACATTGAAGCTTTTGCTGAATTAAGTGGTGATAAGTTTTATGCTCACATGGATGCAAACTCTTTAGACGGAACAATATTCACCGGACGTGTTGCTCATGGATATTACATCTTATCTCGCGCAGCGGGCTTGTTTGTTGATGCTCCAAAAGGTCCAGTATTATTGAATTACGGGATCGATGAATGCAGGTTCACAAAACCTGTTTACCCTGGGGCTGAAATTGGAGTTCGTTTTACTTGCAAAGAAAAAATAGATCAGGAGAAAAAAGACGAAAACGATATCGCCAAAGGAATTGTAAAATGGTTAGTAGATGTGTATGATGAAACAGGAGAGACTGTCGCAATTGCTACAATTTTAACAATGGTTAAAAAGAAGAACCAAGATTGATAAAATCCCTCTGGCTTGTGCAGCATTTTTTCTTTTTACGCATCCATTTTTAATAAAATTAGCTATCCTTAAATTAAAATAGATGAATCTAATTTTTCTATTTTTTATTAAAAAAAAGACCCTTATTTTCCAATAATTTACACAAACCGACCAACTTCAAATACACAAAAATATATACAACAATCTAATTAACAGCACATTAATAAAAAGTAAGTAGTAAATCCAACTCTCCGATCTAATAGCACTCAAAAAATCAATTTCGTCTACATTTTTTCAACAGTCGTAGTTAATTGAAAATCAGCAGTCTAAATATTTGTTTGTTAGTAACTTTTATACCTATCTTTGCCCTCCCATCATTACTAAACTATAAATATCATGTTTGAAATTTTGAAGAGTTTTGAAACAAAGTATGGTTACCTGAAGAAAAAAGGATTAACTATTGAAGGATTAGCTATGGTTGATATCAAAAAAAAGAAACATGTTATCAAGATTAGCCGTCCGTTGATTTTCGATAATCGTCTTTTACCAAAGAAATTCGAAGGCTTGGATATCAAAACAAATATCAAACTGAATGATGATATGCCAACAGAATTTAAAGTTGATCGTACGCAACCAGATTGGCATAAGACACAATACATTTGGGCTCCTGAACGCTTTCAAAAATATGTGGATCGTTGTGAGAAAGAAATAAAATCACAATTGAATAGTCCACAAATGAGTAAAGAAGATCTATTGGATGCATTATGCTTCGGTAACTTTGAAGAGCACAAACAAAAAAGCTTGCAATTAATCAAAGAAGGTAAATTGCCAGCTTATTGCGAGAACTAATTGAATGAATATAAGGGTTAAACATTAGTTTATTAGAGTCCTGCAGAAATGTGGGACTTTTTTATTTTATATATTTACAACATCAAAAAACATTTAAGAACATCTAATAAACACGAAATATGGAAGGTCATATCAAGTCAAATACAGTAAACGGAATTGCAACTATTACATTTTTTCACCCGCAAAGCAATTCAATGCCCGGAGCATTATTATGTCAACTGGCAGAAGAAATTTCGAAAGCAGGAAAAGATTCAACAGCAAAAGTAATTGTATTACAAAGTGAAGGTGACAAAGCTTTTTGTGCCGGTGCTTCTTTTGATGAGTTAATATCGATCAAAGATTTGGATACCGGAAAAAAATTCTTTTCTGGTTTTGCTATGGTGATCAACGCTATTCGAACAGCTCCTAAATTTGTAATTGCTCGTGTTCAAGGAAAAGCTGTTGGGGGTGGTGTTGGAATTGCATCTGCTGCTGACTATACATTAGCAATTGACTCAGCATCTGTTAAACTTAGTGAGCTTGCTGTTGGAATCGGACCTTTTGTTGTTGGACCTGCAGTAGAAAGAAAAATTGGAACATCTGCATTTACTTCTTTATCCATCAATGCTACTGAATGGCAAACGGCTCAATGGGCGAAAGAAAAAGGATTATATGTTGACATATTTAAAACGGTGGAAGAAATGGATGATGCTATACATGTTCTCACAGATAAACTTTCAAAATCTAATCCGGAAGCGATGTCAATGCTAAAAAAAGTATTTTGGAGAGGTACCGATGATTGGGATACGCTCTTAATTGAACGTGCAGAAATGAGCGGACGACTGGTACTTTCTGAATTTACGATCAATGCCATCAATAAATTCAAAGCAAAAGCTTAATGCAAACTCGCCTAAATAAATACATCAGTGAAACAGGAACCTGCTCTAGACGGGAAGCTGATAAGCTGATTGAACAGGGTCGGGTAATGGTAAATGGGAAAATACCGGAGCTCGGAACGAAAGTTTCTGATGACGATGAAATTACGATCGACTTAAAACCATTGAAGCCAAAAGAAAAACTCATTTACCTTGCCTTCAATAAACCTGCAGGAATAACATGCACTACCGATTTAAAAGACAAAGATAACATCATCGATTTCATTCGTTACCCAAAACGAATTTTCCCTATCGGCAGATTAGACAAGCCTTCTGAAGGTTTAATTTTCTTAACAAATGATGGTGATATCGTCAATAAAATTTTACGTGCAGGAAACAATCATGAAAAAGAATATTTCGTGATGGTCGATAAACCAATTACTTCAGACTTTATCGAGAAAATGGGAAATGGTGTTGATATCGGAGATGCTGTTACTCGGAAATGTTTTGTAAAAAAAGAAGGACCTGATAAATTCAGAATCATTTTAACGCAAGGATTAAACAGACAGATTCGCAGAATGTGTGATGCTTTGGATTACAAAGTATACAAATTACAACGTGTCAGAATAATGAATATAACATTGAGTGGAATAAATTCAGGCGGATGGAGATATTTAACAACTGATGAGATGAATACAATCAACAATTTAGTTGCAACGTCCAGTAAAACGGAAGAAGCATCTATTATAAATGATTTGGAAGATTAGTCACATTAAATTTAGCAGCGTCATTGCAATAAACTTAAAATTAAAAACATGATGAACACAGATAAAAAAGCATTGAACATGCTATTAAAAGTAGGTTTCGCAGAAGGTGTTTCATTCCTGATATTATTAGGAATCGCAATGCCATTAAAATACATCGCACACATGCCTACTCCGGTAAGGGTTATGGGAATGATTCACGGAGTATTATTTGTTTGGTTTTCGATTGCTTTATTACAAGCAAAATTGGAATACAATTGGAGTATAAAAAAAGCAACAATCGGATTTCTATTGTCCTTCTTGCCTTTCGGAACATTCTTTTTGGATAAGACGTTGAAGAAAGAGCTGTAAAACTCAAACCATTTCTTCTTAAAATTCAATCAATATAATTACTCTAAGTGAGAGCATCTAAGCATACTAAACAGATACTTCCATCTTTACTTTTTTATTCTTTATTTTTTCGTTCTTAATCAAGTTAAGAACAGCATCTATTTTATTGCTTTTAACAGCAGCATAAGAAGAGAAATCAAGTACTTCAATTAAACCCAATTCCTCTTTTTGCAGTTTGCCTTTTTGTAAAAGCATTCCCACAATATCCATTTTATTAATCTTATCCTTTTTACCTGCAGCGATGTATAAGGTGCACCAAGGAGTATTCTCAGGTATCTTCCCTCCGATTGCTATTTTTTCTTCCGGAGGAGTATCTTTTATAAAAGTCGGAACATGTTCTTCTTCACCCAATAATAAATAAGATGTTCCTTTCGCATTCATGCGCGCTGTGCGTCCATTCCTGTGAATAAACACATCTTCGGTATGTGGTAACTGGTAATGAATGACATTTTCTATCTCAGGAATATCCAATCCGCGGGAAGCGAGGTCTGTCGTAATTAATATTCTAAAACTTCCATTCCTGAATTTTATCAATGCGCGTTCTCTGTCCTCTTGCTCCATCTTTCCATGAAAAGTTCCATGCACCAATCCTTTTTCTGCAAGCAGATCACTTATTCTATCAACAGCATCGCGGTGATTGCAAAAAACCAACGTAGCAGTATTTCCTAATTTGCAGATCAATGAAAATAATAAATCTAACTTATCTTTTGTTTCAGCTCTTACCAACTTCAATTTTAAACCTTCTGCTTTTACTGGAGTTTTACTTAAAAAATTAATCTCGATAGGATCTGTCACACCCGTAAAAGAAGGAATTTCTTTCATCTTTGTAGCAGATGTCAGCATCCTCTTTTTTAAATTTTTTAAATGTGAAATTATGAATGACATGTCTTCCTGAAATCCGAATTCCAAGGCTTTATCAAATTCATCCAATACCAGAAGGCGAATCGTTGTGGTATCTATATTTTTATTCCGAATGTGAAAAGCAATTCTGCCAGGCGTACCAATCAGCAATGCAGGAGCTTGTTCCAAATTATGTTTTTCAGTTCGTGTAGAATGACCGCCATAACAACAATTCACTTTTAGGCCTGTTTGCATTTGTTTAAATACTTGCTCAATCTGCAAACCTAACTCACGGGAAGGTACCAATACCATTGCTTGTATTCCAGGTTTATCTTTGTCTAATTGATTTAATAATGGTAATAAAAAACCCAATGTCTTCCCCGAACCTGTCGGCGAAAGCAATACCACATCATTGCTTTTTTTAGCTGCTTCAAGCGAAGCCAATTGCATTTCGTTTAAGGAAGCTATCTTCAGATTCTCCAGCACTTTTTGTATCATCGGTTATGTTATAAGACTGCGAAGGTACTCAAATTAGACTTACTCATCATGTGACAAATTTTAACGCCCTTCGACTACGCTCATGTGGGAAACTCCGAAAAATAGAAAATTAAAATAAGATGCCTTATAACAACGTCATAAAGTCAAGTCGAATGAAAGTGACTGTGTTTTAAAAATTTTCTATTCACAATTTAGCCACTTAATTCAATTTTAAATTCTTCAAAACACAACATTTTAAATATTATATTTGGCAATCGTTAATATACTTGGAATTTAAAGTAAATAAATTTACATTTAGCTATACTAATAGTGGGGTGGTCTTATTGACAATAAAATACAGACTTCTTTAACCAAATATTGATACACGAGTAAAGCATAAAAATTTATGTCGCCAATGTCGGATAAAACACGAAAAATAGATTCATCAATCGCTGAAGAAACTTTGCTAAAAGGTTTTGAATTGATGTGTACAGCAAAAGCAATGGCTGAACTTTATGAAACGAATAAAGAAGTAACAGCAAAATATGTTCACGCTACATCCCGCGGACACGAAGCCATTCAGCTTGCTGTGAGTTTACAATTAAAAGCACAGGATTTTCTTTCTGCCTATTACCGCGACGACAGCATGATGCTAGGAATAGGAATGCAGCCATACGATTTAATGTTGCAACTGTTAGCAAAACGTGATGATCCTTTTTCCGGTGGAAGAACCTATTATTGTCACCCGAGTTTAAATCGTGATGACATGCCAAAGATACCAATGCAATCCTCTGCTACTGGAATGCAAGCTATACCAACAACTGGCGTTGCTATGGGAATTCAATATTTAGAAAAACAAAATTTATTACCTGATTACGGTGATGATAAACCGATTGCCGTTTGCTCTTTGGGCGATGCGTGTATTACGGAAGGTGAAGTAGCAGAAGCATTTCAGATGGCTGTGTTAAAAAAAATGCCGATACTTTATGTCGTTCAAGATAATGAATGGGACATTTCTGCCAACGCTAAAGAGATTCGTGCTCAAGATGCAACAGAATATGCTAAGGGGTTTAAAGGGCTTGAAACACGAACCATTGA
>Ga0209596_1004061_pt1 | contig 11277 bp, 15 predicted proteins | sample M_130807_MF_Meta_FD_187314 | JGI IMG/M metagenome (GOLD analysis project Ga0209596, IMG submission 187314) | Freshwater microbial communities from Lake Montjoie, Canada to study carbon cycling - M_130807_MF_MetaG (SPAdes) (version 2) | ecosystem: Environmental > Aquatic > Freshwater > Lake...
CAAGGCTTGCTGTATCAAGGCGCTCGAGCTCTATCAATCGCAACGCACTTAGATCAGGCAGCAGACCGCTACGCCACACTTGAAACTGTGCCTGGCTACCTTCAACAGAAGGGCGGCGAAACCCTAGACAGTGACAGCCTCAGCGAGATTGCAGCTGCATGGTCACAGATGCGCAGACAAAATGCCATAGGTGCCCTGAACGATTACATTGAGTTCAAAGAATTCTCGGTTTCACCTGCCGAAGTTGTTGGTGAGCAGCGCAAGTACCAGTCACTTGAAATCGCCAGAGTCAGCAACATTCCTGCATACCTCGTATCTGCACCACAAGAAGGTTCTGGTCTCACATATACAAATGTGCAAGACAGCAACCGTCAGCTCTATCTCTACGGAGCCAAGCCATTTATTGAGTGCATCCAGCAGACAATGAGTGCCTCAAATGTTCTGCCAAGAAATCGATTTGTTGAATTTGATGTTGAAGGCTATCTAGCTGAAGAGATGTACCAAGACATCATGGTTGAACCAGTAGTAGAAGTACCAGTAGAAAGCCCATCATGATTCACTTCGTAAATGTCCCCATCACCCTCGACGCTGCGGCAGGCGAGGAAGCCCCCAAGACAATCACCGGCATTGCAGTGCCATGGTTCCCAGTCTCTGCGCAAGTAATGGATGGCACCAAGGTGTCTTTCCAGCGTGGAGCTTTTGATCTCAACATGAAAGCTCCCAAGCTTCTAGAAAATCACGACATGTCAGCCTTGCGCGGTGTTGTGTCATCCCTTGCAGACATGCCCGAAGGTTTAGGATTCACGGCCACCTTCGCAAAAACGGGCGCAGCCGCTGACGCTATCGAACTCGTAAAAGCAGGCGCGTACGACTCGGTTAGCGTTGGCGCTGTCCCCACCAAGTTTAAGTACGACAAGAACGGTGTCATGGTTGTCTCAAAGGCAGACCTTGTAGAAATCAGCCTTGTCGCACAGCCAGCATTCAAGGATGCTGTCATCACAGAAATCGCTGCATCGGAACCTGAAGATGCAACCGAACCCACCCCAACAGATTCCGAGGAGGAACCAGAAGTGGCAACACAAGAAAACCCAGTGGTTGAGGTCGAGGCTTCAATCATCCCAACAACCCCTATCTATGCAACGGCCAAGCGTGAATTCATCATGCCATCCGCTGCCGAATACATTTCAGCCGCGTTTGTCGGTGGAGACCAGTGGCGCGAAATGAGCGAGGGCCTACGCGCCGCAGCTCCCAATGTGATCACATCAGATATTCCTGGTGTCCTTCCATTGCCAATCGTGCAACCCGTATATAACAACTTCATTGGCCGCCGCCCTGTAATCGATGCAATCGGTGCTAAAGCAATGCCACAAGGTGGCAAGGTGTTCATTCGCCCAGAAGTTACGACACACACCAGCATTGGAAATCAGGCAACTGAAAACACTGCACTTACGCAAGGCACTTTCGTCATTACAGACAATCAAGTTACAAAGGCAACTTATGGTGGCTATGTAACTTTGTCCGAACAATCAATCGACTGGTCACAACCAGAAATCATTGGTTTGGTTCTCGATGACCTTTCAAGAATTTACGCAAATGAAACGGACAATGTGGCAGCAGACAACCTTGCTACTGGTTCATCTGTAACTCGTAACTTTGCAAGCGCATCTGGTGCAGACCCTTCATACTGGGTTGAATGGATTTATGGCGCAGCCCAAACAATCCTTTCGTCAAGCAACGGCAACTTGCCAACGCATCTTTTCCTGGCACCGAATGTGTGGGGAAGTCTTGCATCGCTTAGCGACACCGCAGACCGCCCACTCTTCCCGAATGTCGGCCCAATGAACGCATTTGGTGGAGCCAATGCAAACTCAACAGACATGATGGCCTTCGGACTTCGTGTTGTGGTTGACCGCAACTTTGCCAGCTCGACAGTAATCGTGGGAGACCCATCTGGCTTCGAAATCTTTGAGCAGCAAAAAGGGGCCCTAAGTATTGATGTTCCTTCCTCGATGTCAAGGACAATCGCATTCCGCGGTTACCTCGCCACGCTGATGATTGACCCAACCAAGTTCGTCAAGGCTGCATTCGTCTGATCTAGACGAACTAGAAAGACTGCAACACCATGGCCACCTTCAACCTCGCATTTCATACGCGGTTAGAGAACTATGCCGTGTTGCAGACTTTCGTTGACACAGACATCCAACCTCAAGATTCGGTGGTGGTGGCAGGAGCTGATCATGGCTTCAGCGGCACTCAGACTGTCATCTCCACCGAGCCTTATGAGTTCATAGGCGTATCTGAAGAAGGTGACCTGATGTTTGATTACTCAGTCATCATCGAAAACCAGTTCATCTACAAAAATGCCGGCACTGACTACCCTCGGGATGTCGCTACTGGCACAGTCACTTTCAGCCCCAGCCCAAGTTGGATTACATCAGCCGATGTGACCAGCTGGCTTGGCATCGAAGTGGCTACCGCCAATGACACCGCATTCATAGCTGTATGCGTTTCTGCGGCCAACAGTTGGGCATTCCGCAAGCGTAGGGAGGCAGGCTATACAGACAGCCTCTCGAGCGCTCCTGACGGTGCATCGAAATTGGGCACAGTAATGTATGCCGCAATGCAATATCGCTCAAGAGGCGCTGTGGATGGATACGCCTCTTTTGATTCCATGGGCATGGGCTCCCCCACCATGTCCCTTGGCCAGATCATGCAGTTGCTCGGTTGCGGAAGACCGCAGGTTGCGTAATGGCTGCAACGGGCATTCTCTACGAAGCAGTCAACGCCACCAAGACAGCACTGACAGGTTTAGGCCTCAAGCCAGTTACTGATCCGCGCAACGCTCGCCCTTTGTCCGTCATGATCGAGCTACCTACGCTGGATGTCTTTACTTACAATGTGGGCGACATCAGGCTTGTCATTCGTGTCTTGGCTGGCCCCCCTGGGAACCAAGATTCTGGCGACTACTTAATCACAACAGTGGACACCATCATGAACTCATCAATCGCCATAGTGGATGGAAGGCCATCTCTCGCTTCATACGGCGAGCAGATGCTTCCTTGCTATGACATGACTGTTGCCGTAGCAGTACGGCGTAACTAGAAAAAGGAGCCACCAATGGCAACAACAACATTCCTATCCAACGCAACTATCAACATCACCCAAGGTGCCACAACCACAGACATGAGCGATCAGGCAAACACTGTCGCCGTGACTATTGGCCAAGATGCTCTTGAGTCAACTGCCTTCGGAGATGGCGGCCACCGCTTCGTTGGAGGCCTTCAATCAGTGGAAGTCAGCGTGACTTTCTTCCTCAGCTACGGCGCTGGCGAGGTTGAAGCCATCCTTGCATCATGCGTAGGCACTGGCACCACTGTCCTGACCATCTCGCCATCAGGCGCAACCGAGTCAGCCAGCAACCCGGAATATGTGATTACTAACTGCATGCTGGCATCTTTCACGCCAATCAACTCCACAGTGGGCGAACTCGCTACCGTAGAAGCTACCTTTACTGGCGGCACCTGGGTACGGGATATCACCGCACCATAAACAAGAAATCACATCATGCAACTCACGCTCAAAGTCACAACAGACCAAACCACATACGAAGTCAAAACAAATCTCTATGTCATCATTGCCTGGGAACGAAAGTTCAAACAAAAAGCTTCCAACCTTGCCTCTGGCGTAGGTCTCGAGGACTTGGCATTCATGGCATTTGAGGCTTGCAAAGTCAACGGCATTGCAGTGCCGGCAGTCTTTGATGACTATGTCAAGCGCCTTGTCAATATTGAAGTGGTAACGGATGAACCCACAAACCCCACCAGCGAGGCACCTACTCACGATCTCTAGCAGAACTGCTGGTTGAGACTGGGTGGTGGCCTCCACAAATACCATTCGAAATGCAAGACATGAACACAGTCATTGATGTGATTAACAAATCGAGGCGCAAGTGACAAGTGAGCTTGGCCCGATTGAAGTTGTTGGTCTCAAAGAAGCGCTGGCGCAGCTGAACAAGATTGACAAGAAACTGCGTAGGTCTATCACTACTGACTTCAAGCAAATCGTTGACCCTGTACTAATCGAGGCTCGCCGCAACATCCCAGAGGATGCACCACTGTCGGGTATGGCTAGATCATGGACTGGTAACAGTGGCGCTGAGCTGATGGCTTGGGATGCCAAGAAGGTCAACAAGAATCTTAAGGCTTTCACCAGTGGCAAAAAAATACGCGATGCACCTGGAGGGTTTAGACAGAACCTTGCAACCTTTGGCATCAGGTGGGGTGGGCCGCAAGCTACCCTGTTTGACATGGCGCGAAAAGGCACACTCTCTCAAGCTTTGCAAGCTAGGTATGGGCCACCATCTCGAGTTATCTGGCGAGCATACGAAGCTCAGAGCACTGAAGTGGACAAGCAAGTTCGTGAGCTAGTGAACAAGGTCATGAAGATGACAGGTAACAACGGGAGAATCTGATGGCTATTACAATCCCCATTATTAGCGAATTTGATGGCGCTGGCATATCAAAGGCTATTGCTCAGTTCAAGCAGCTTGAGACAAACGGCCAAAAGGCACAATTCGCAATCAAGAAGGCAGCAGTGCCGGCAGGTCTTGCAATAGCAGGTTTGGCTGTCGCTTTAGGTGATGCAGCTAAGGGTGCGATGGAGGATGCAGCTGCGCAAGTTGTACTCGCTGGCAACCTGCGTAACTCTGCTCATGCCACTGATGCTCAGATCAAAGCTACTGAAACGGCCATCACCAAAATGTCAATGGCAACGGGCGTGGCTGATGATGAGTTAAGACCTGCGTATTCAAAATTAGTCTTGGCCACCAAAGATGTTGACCGTTCAACCAGGCTGTTAGGCATTGCCCAAGACATAGCCGCAGCCACGGGCAAACCGCTCGAAAGTGTGACCCAGGCTTTAGCCAAGGCTGAGATGGGGCAGTATGCAGCCTTGAAGAAGCTAGGCATCCCAATGTCTGAGGGCATTCAGGCTTCGATTGATTTGCAAAAGGAACAGAAGAAGCTTGCCAAAGATGAAGCCGCGCTTGCCTTGGTTAAGTATCAAATCGCTGAGGGCATGTTGTCTGGCGAGGAAGCCACCAAGAAACTGACAGCTGCGCAAGAGAAGTTTGCATCACAGTCAGCTATCACTAACGATTTGATGGCTACGACAGGCGACTACGCAGACGATGTAGCCAAGAGCTTTGGAGGTGCCGCCTCAGACGCTGCCAACACCGCTGAAGGGCAATTCAAGCGCCTAGGCGTGGCACTAGCTGAGACCAAGGAATCAATCGGGGCCGCACTATTGCCAGCCATAGAAGCTGTCTTACCTTTTCTTCAAACGATGGCAACCTGGGCACAAGAGAACAGCACAGTGTTCCTGGTCGTGGCTGGTGTCATCGGAGGAATCGCAGCTGCCATTGTGATCACCAATGCCGCAATGACAGCTTGGACAGCAGCGACCACAGCCTTCACAGTGGTTCAGACAGCCTTTAACGCGGTTATGGCCGCCAACCCAGTTGTGCTCTTTGCTGTGGCAATAGCCGCGCTGGTCGTAGGGCTGGTCATCGCCTACAAGAAGTTTGACAAGTTCCGCGCCATTGTGGATGCCGTATTCGATGCCATCAAGAGCGGTGTCAAGTTCGGGCTAGAAGCCATTACTGGATACTTGACTTTCGTTATGGGAATCTATAAAGGCATCTTCAATGAAATAGCCAAGCTCTGGAACAACACCATCGGCAAACTCAAGTTTAAGATTCCAGACTGGGTGCCAGGTATCGGAGGCAACGGCTTCGATGTCCCAGACATACCTATGTTGGCAAACGGAGGCATCGTGAGCTCGCCCACCTTGGCTCTTATCGGGGAGCGCGGCCCAGAAGCTGTAATCCCTCTTGACCGAATGAACAGCATGGGCGGTGGCATGAACATTACAGTTCAGGCTGGCCTTGTGAGCACCCCAGATCAGATGGGGCAGTTAATCATTGAGAGTATCCAGCGAGCCCAACGGCGCAGTGGTCAGGTGTTTGCAGCTGCATGAGCACACCAACTATGCAGGTCATGGTGGGCTTTCAAAGCACCACAGGCTTCGGTACTCCATTCCTTTTGAATGATGCCTTCTACGGCGTGCTGGACACCGCTGGCAGGGGAACGCTGGGCGGTGTCACAATGGTTGACCTCACCAGCATTGTTGAATCCGTCAATATCACTCGAGGCAGGTCAAGACAGCTAGACCAGTTCAATGCCGGCACTGCCACAATCGCCTTTGACAACTCAAGCCAAATCCTCAACCCCAGCAACACCTCCAGCCCGTACTATCCATTTGTATTGCCTCGCTGCCCTGTTCAGGTGCTCGCCAATGGTGTGCCTATCTACACGGGTCTAGTCACTGACTGGAATCTTGATTACGACATCAGCAACGAAGACATGATGTATGCCTCATGCTCTGATCAGTTCACAGTGCTCGCCAACCAAGCCCTCAACGCTGTCACACCAGCTGCCGAAGCCAGTGGTACGCGAATCAACACAGTGCTCAGCTATTCCGAGATTAACTACCAAGGCGCTCGAGCCATAGATACTGGTTCATCCAGCCTGGGCGCTTACGCCATCAGCCAAGACACAAATGTGTTGAACTATCTACAACAGATCAACACAAGCGAGCAGGGCTACCTCTTCATGAGCGCCAACGGCACCCTCACATTCAAGGGCAGGTCTAGTGTTCTCAACCCAGTCGCTGGGGCTACATTCAACACTGATGGCACTGGTCTGCCCTACCAGACTCTCATCAACCAGTATGGCGATGAGCTTCTTTACAATTACATAATTACCCAGAGCCCTGCTGGAGCTGTGCAAACCACCAGCAACGCCACCAGCATCGCGCTATATCAAGCCCAGCAATACGCCCTGACAGATTTGCTAAACAGCACAACATCCGAAGTGGCTGGTCTCGGTAACTATTTGCTGGGCAAGTATCAAAACCCAGTCCTCAGATTTACAGGCCTCTCAACTCAAATGGCCGCGCTATCAAGCGCCAACCAGAACATCGTGCTTGGGCTCGACCTCACCAGCATCTGCACAGTAGTTAAGAACTTCGTTACGGGTACCCCAGCGACCGAGACACAAACCTTGATTGTCTCTGGGGTCAGCCATAACATCACTCCTGGCTCACACATAGTCTCATTTACATTTGAAAGCACAGATGGAAATCAGTACCTCACATTCGATAACGCAATATTCGGAACGCTCGACAACAACCTTCTAAGTTTCTAAAGGAGACACAAACATGGCAACAAAAACCAACCTTCCAGCGAGCTTTGTCAGTGGGGCTATTCTTACTGCGGCCCAGCAGAATGACCTCAGAGGCGCGTTCCGTGTTCTTCAGGTTGTAACCGCAACAACAACATCGACTGTGGCTCTTCCAAACACGACCTTTGTTCAAGTGCTGACAGCAAGCATTACCCCACAAGCAACAACCAACAAAATTCTTATTTATGCGAACTGTCCTGATATGTACAAATCAACAGACGCAGCAGGAAACGGCATCAACGTACAACTGTGGAAAGGTGCATCAAGCATCGCTTACTTGGGACAAGACTTCTTGCGCACTGACGACACTCAACGCCAGCATGGACAGTTTGACGCGTTCTACATGGACAGTCCTGCAACAACATCAGCAACCACATACTCAATTTACATGAACAACCGCACCACCGGAACTTGCTCATTTAACTTCAACGGTTCTGTCGGTTCAATTCTTCTTATGGAAATCAGCGCGTAAATGCGAAAAAGCCTGATTCTATTGGTGATTTGCGCATCGCTAACTGCTTGCGCAGATCGTGAACGACTCAATTGCCCACCAACAAAAAACAAAGCCCTGCGCGGCGTGACCGAACAGCTTGTGCCAACTACCGCAACACCGCAGTACGGCACAGGAGGAAAGTGCACATGAAAATGAGACCAAGACACAGCAACGAAGAAATCAAAGCACGACTCATTCTGATCGTTGGCCTAGCAATCTCGGTGGCATTTGTAGGCACAGTGTTCTCACTTCTCTTTGGCTTGCTATTCGTGACGCAACCGCTTGAGGTCTCACCGAATGACAACGAAGCCTGGGCTGTGTTATCGCCGCTGACCCTCACAATGTCCGGGGTTCTTGCAGGCCTTCTAGCATCAAATGGTTTGAAGAACTCAAGCAAGGACAAACCAGATGAGTAAGTACACAGGCACCAGCGATGGTGTGGCAACAGCTAAACGACCAGGCACAGAACGCTTCGTGGTTCTCTGCAACAAACGCTGGGGCTTTAAGAATCTGGGGACTTGGGTGGTCAGAGACATCGCAGGGAAGCCTGGTGTCATGAGCGTTCATAGCACCGCAAGGGCACTTGACACTTCCTACGGCACAAACAAAGCGGCAGGCAAAGAGGCCATTCTGTGGTTCGTGCAACATGCAGCTGCGCTTGGCCTCGAGGAGGTTCATGACTATTCAGGAATCACCAAGAAGGGCTGTGAGACCTGGGGGCGCGGCTGGCGTATCGGCAGAGGCTGGAAGGATTGGTCAGCCGAAGACAACGGTGGCTCACAAAAAGCAACATGGATACATTGCGAACTTGCACCCAAGTATGCTGACATGTCGCCTGGAGACTATGAAGCCGTATGGCGTAGTGTCCCCAAGCCGTAAGAACTCCCAGCTCGTTTGAGCGTGGCTGGGGCTAGGTGGTGGGTATCTTTGTTTCCATTGGGATATCCACCACTGACTTCGCCGTTTGTGTATAGTGACATCTAGTCACTCAAATGACTCCAACTACAAAGGAAACACAACATGCCCAAGATCATCTTCGATATGCCGTTTGACATGCCACTCTTCAGGTCGTCAGACCCTGACACCTCACGCCAGATAAAACCAATCAGCATTAAAAGTCACCGTGGCATCCTTCTTGCTATTTACGCTGGAAACATCAGCGGTCTGACAGACGAAGAGGCAGCCTCAATAGCCGCTTCTCGAGGTCACACCATAAACGGCTACTGGAAGCGCTGTGCAGATTTACGCAACCAAGGTCTCATCCAGGACTTAGGCATCAGACGCGAGCTCTCAACGGGCTCTCAGGGCATGGTATGTGCAATCACGCGCTTCGGTCTTGACATCGCAACGGGTCATTATGACTGATACGCAGTTTATATACAGTTTCATAATGGGATGGGTCAGTTGCTGGCTGTTCCTCAAAATGATGGCCAACAGACCATGAGCCAAGAACCTGCCCATTGGGGCTATACCGTTCTACGCTCTAAAGACAAATTATTCATGGTTCAAATCTTCACAGATTTATCCACAGGCCTGATTGAATACTCCCAAGTGTGCCAGCGTGCACAGTCTTGGCATTCATGGGGGCCGCCGACAGAACTGGACAAGTGCTGAAACTCATCATGGCTCTCACGCTCATCTTCTCTTTATCCACCCCAGCCCACGCAAGTGCAGCTGCACAATCCTGCCCCAAATGGGAGCCACTACTGGCCAAGCACTTCCCTGCCAAGGTTGTGCCGGAATTGTCACGAATCGCCTACCGCGAGAGCCGTTGCAATCCATCAAGCCTTTCGCCAGTGCGCAAATCCACAGGCCGCCCAGATGTCGGGCTTCTTCAGATTCAAGGCTCATGGGCTACTGTGACACGCGCTGTCTGTAAGAAACCAGATGTGATCAAAGCACTGCTAGACCCCCAATGCAATGTCAAGGTTGCTCGATACCTCTACGACAATGGCGGTCTTCGTCATTGGCGTGCCACCTCAGGAAAATAACAAAGGAAACAATGGAGACATCAACAGGCGAACTCATCGCCAAACTAACCAACCTCAGCCATAATCTTGCGCTTGAGCTTCGCTTCAAGGAATCAAGCCTGGTGCTTGAAGCTGTGGGTGCGCTTTATACGCTGCCAAACATCGCTGAGACCATCAGACACCAGTGGCACCCTTCAATGAATGACAGTGGGCCATCTAAGGGATTGTCCTACATCTCGAGTGTTGAGATGGTGGATGCTGATGAGTGAGTACACCCACAACGATGACCTTGCAGACATGCTCTATGCCAAAGACCAAGAAATTGAGGACTTGACTGAGCAAGTAGCAAAGCTTGAAAAGCGAATCGAAACCATACGAACAACCGCTTTTTATGCCATAGAGGAGTTGTTGACTAATGGGTTTTAATCTTGATGACTACACGCCAGTTAGCGAAAGAATCAAACAATTCTGGGCTGACCATCCGAACGGCGCTATCCACTCTGAACTGGTATTTGATGACGGTACTCGATGCGTTGTCAAGACCACATTATGGCTTGATAAAGACGACACTCAACCAACCGCCACTGACTACGCCGAAGAACACCTCACTGATCGCGGCGTGAATTCCACTTCAAGAATTGAGAATTGTTGTACTTCCAGTCAGGGAAGGTCGCTTGCAGCAGCAGGGTACCTAGGAGCCGATTGGACCAAGAAGCCAAGTCGCGAAGAGATGCAGAAGGTTGTCAGAATGTCGGGCGACACTCAGATTACTGAGAACAGCAACCTTGCATCTGAGAAGCAACAGAACATGATCAGGGCCGTATGCAAGAGCATGGGTAAGGTACCGCCGGCAAACCTTCAGAGCTTTAGCAAGCGCGAGGCCAGTGCCTATATTGACAGCCTCAAGGCAGGCGAGCAACCAGCTCCTACCTACGACACGGCTGAGGAACCCTTCTGATGGTTGACCTTCTGACAATGCTGATCATGTGCACCGCGCTATTCATGTGCGGATTCTTGCTGGGCAAAGACAAATGATTCCGATATCAGAAGCCTCATTCCTAACCCAAGTCAAAGCACTGGCATACCAATATGGCTGGCTCGTACACCATCAGGCACCTATGCGCACACCAAGGGGCAACATCATCACTGGAGGCTCACCTGGCTATCCAGACCTTTGCATGGCACATGAGCAAAAGGGATTGATTTATGCCGAACTCAAAACGCAGAAAGGCAAAGCCTCAGAAGCGCAGCTGCACTGGCTTCGCACACTGCACCCACATGCAGAGTGCTATCTATGGCGACCCAGCGACCTTGGCTTCATTGCAGAAAGACTGGCGACAGCATGAGCATGAGCATTCAACCGCATTTGTTTCCTATGCCACAAACAGACAACACATCTGATGACTACTGGACACCAACATGGTTGTTCGAGGCGCTAGGCGTGGAGTTTGACCTTGATGTGGCGTGCCCACCTGGAGGCCCACCGCACACACCAGCTAAGGCGTTCTACACC